>Ga0209835_1001223_pt1 | contig 14724 bp, 13 predicted proteins | sample LakKivwa52mmetaG_FD_184138 | JGI IMG/M metagenome (GOLD analysis project Ga0209835, IMG submission 184138) | Anoxic lake water microbial communities from Lake Kivu, Rwanda to study Microbial Dark Matter (Phase II) - Lake Kivu water 52m metaG... | ecosystem: Environmental > Aquatic > Freshwater >...
GAATGGAAAAGTCGAATTCGTGGTTGTCAAGCGTCATCCCTTCGATGTCGAACAGGGGATGTACGAATCCCACATGACCTGCCTGCGAAGGGGTTTGGAGGCCGGCGCCGAGAGGATCGTCGTTTTCGAGGACGATGTGGTCTTCGACCGGTTTGACGCCGGACGCTTCCGGCGATGCATCCGATTTTTGGCGGAACATCCGGACTGGAAGGTGTTGATTTTGGGGGCCTTGATACGCTCGAGCCGAAAAACGACCGATCCGTTCGTACAGAAAGTCGGCTACCAGAGCCTTGGGCATGCGTATGCCATAAACAGACATTATGCCGAAACCGTCGCCTATCAACCCTGGCGGGGGATCGTTATCGATACCCTGTTTCGGCCCCTGACGGATCACCTCTATGCCGTCTGTCCCATGTTTGCCTTTCAAAACGATTCCGCCTCGGACAACGACAAGTACCCTGGACTCGATCGTTTCAGGCGATTGTGCGGGGGACTCGAGCGGATTCAAAAGGCAAACGAATTCTACCAGCGCCATAAATGGGGGCTCATCTCCGCCCACATCCTGTTTTTTCTATCGATTCTGATCATCATCCTGGCTTAATCGACAGGAGACCACTCTCCTGATCGAGAGCTTGAAAACCATGATCCCTTTGCACGCTGGACCGGGAGCGCATCCCGCAAGCCCCGCCCTATAGCGGGGATAAGGGGCGCATCGAAAAAAGAACACTTCCTTACCGGGAAGGCCCCGCCCTGTGGGCGGGGAGCTTCACATTTTTCGACCCTGCACCTCCTCGCTTCGCTGCAAAGACGAAACTCGCGCTGACACGCTCAAACAGTCGTCTTTGCGGGCGCTACGCTGCGGGGGCAGGGCAAGGGGACAGATTTGAAATCAGCCCCCTCCCCAAATCTCCAATGCGTGCGGGGATACCTTGCCGCAAGGTGTCCCCAGAGCATGCTTCCCAAGCTCTACGACAACCTCCAATGATGAATCATAGCCGCTGCGCCAGATAGATGAATACGGGAAGCCGAGACGCCATCTTGATCGCTCCGAACTCCCTCAAAACCGCCCTTCGCTGTGAAGCGCCCAGCAGCGGAGAAAGGTAGACGACCCCTTTGCCCTTTGTCGTCTTCTCTTCCGCAAGCAGCGTTTTTATCGCCTCCACGTTTTGGTAAGGGAGATCCCCGCCCAGCACGAAGTTGCAGCTTACCTCGATATTGCGCCGGCATCGGTTGACATCCTGCATTTTTCGGAAGGACTCCCTTACTTTTTCCGCCCGCAGCGGCTTGCCGAGCCGCTCCAGCGTCTCCTGATCGGGCGACTCCAGACCGATATTTATCGAGGTCAGATAGGGTAAACGTTCCAACCCGTCGAACAGGGAGTCGTCTGCCGCGAGAAAAGAATCCACGCCGCCGAAGATATACAGGCGCGGTCGTCCCCGATGATACGAGGCCGACAGGTTGAATTGTTCATAGGCCATATCGGCAGCGCCGGTCAGGAGTTCACCCCCCGCCGCCAGGGCGTCGTTCTGCCCCAGCACCACGGCGTTGTAATTGACCAGGTCGGCGCCATAAAACTCTTTCACCCCCCTTATCTGGTCGATGATGTTTTGCCTGCTCCGCACCTTGAAGTCGCCCGCGCCTTTGAAAAAACAAAAACGGCAGTTCAGCGCGCACCCCTCGGTCACAATCAGGGGGATGACTTCATAATCCACATCGATGGTGTCGGGCGGAAGCACCGGCAGGGTCGCGCCGATGATACGGTGCAGAATCTCCGTTTCTTTCGCCAGCGCTTCCCTGTTCCTTACCGCGACTTCTCTCAGGAAATCCCGAGGCCGATCGCTGGGCGCCGACCCGGCATACCGGCCCGCCGCCTCTACCAGATCGTCGAAAGCATCCAGCGCCTGCAGGACATGACGCTCTTTCAGTGGATTTTCAGTAAAGATGTCATAATCGTAAACGCTATTGAACGGCACATAGTAGTTCCTGATGAGATCATAACTGGATTCGTAACCGGTGGTTCCGTAGTAGATGAAATCGTTCCCTTCGGTTCTTTTCAGCGACGATTGCGGATCGGGCCATACCGACATCTTCCCGGCAAGCCTCTTCAAGCCTCCCCGTAGATTGAAATCAACCCTGTACCCCCGCCAGTTCACCTTGACGGGGATGCCATACCACACGGGATAGCTGAACTTTCCCCAGTCGTCGCGGCCGGCACAATCGAAAATGACCTCCATGTCATCCAGTTGATAGCGCTCCATAGCGAAGATCACTATCGCTGTTTCGCCAAACTTTCAAGAAAATTGGAATACAGGGGCGTACTTTACGGTTGAACTTGTCTATAGGCATGGTATCATACCCGCATGAAACTGATGAACCGTTTGGAGCGGCTGACCGGCGAGAAGAAGAGCGAAGGAGGACCAGCGCAATCCGGGCAAGGGTCGAGGGCTGACGAGATCCGGGTCCTGCGGGAGCGCGTCGATGCGCTCCTCTCCCGAAGACCGGAGGAGCGGGGTCAGCCGATTCCGCGCCCCGGACGGGGCCGTGGCGTCCCTCTGGAGGAGCTGGTCCCGGGGGCGGAGGCGGCAAACGACGCGGGGGTGTTCTTCTGCTCGCGCCGTCTTGCCGGAGGCTCGTACCGCCACGGAGCAAGGTATATCGGGGATGTTACAGACCTCGACATGGGCAGGCTGGCCGTTCTGGCGAACGATCCTTCTATAGGAAATCTGGATTACCGCCGGGCCCTCTTTCTCGATACGGAAACCACCGGACTGGCCGGAGGAACCGGAACGGTGGCCTTTCTCATCGGTCTCGGGTGGTTCGAAGGGGACGGCTTTGTCACGCGGCAGCTCTTCGCCAGGGATTACGCCGAAGAGAGGGCGACGCTCCTGCATTTAAGGGACCAGGTTCGAGGAAGGGCGTTCCTTGTGAGCTTCAACGGCAAGGCCTTCGACGCCACTCTCCTCGCCGCCCGGTTCATTATGAACCGCCTGCCCGATCCTTTATCCGGATTACCCCACCTCGATCTTCTCCACCCCGCTCGCCGTCTCCTGAGCCACCGCCTTGCCGACCGACGTCTTGGCGCACTGGAAGCGGCGGTCCTCGGACTCGAGCGGGAGGGGGACATTCCCGGCAGCGAAATCCCCCAGCGCTATTTCGACTGGCTCAGAAGGCGGGATGGTCGCCTGATGGCCGATGTGTTCGAGCATAACCGCCTGGACATCTTGTCGCTCGCAGCCCTTGCCGCCCATCTGACCGAGCTGATCGATCCCGATGCGGAGAAAGCCGGATTCCATCAGGGCGACCGCCTCGCGGCGGCGCGGCTTTTTCTGGCCCGGAAATGTCATTTCGAGGCTGTCCGGCTTCTCGACCCCCTGAGCGGGTGCGCCTGCCCGGAGATGTCGAGGGAGGCGGCCCGGGAGCTCTCCCTCCTCTACAAGCGACAGGACCAATGGCCGGCAGCCGTGGCGATATGGGAAGAGATGGTCCGGCGGGACGGGGAGGATCTCTTCGCCCTCGTGGAACTTGCCAAGTGGTGTGAACACCGGCGGCGCGATTTTGAGCAGGCCCTCGCGCTGACGGTGAGCGCCTGCTCCTGCGCGGGTCGTCTGTCGCCGCAAGAGCGCGCCGACCTCGCCCGCCGCCGCGAGCGCCTGGAAAGGAAGCTGACGGTAAGACCCGCTGTTTCAAATCGATCATGACCCCCCTCGGCGTGAATGTGAAGCTCCCCGCTAACTCATCCCCGCGGGATGAGGCGCAGCGGTTCGCCGACGGCCGTCCAGTAGGGCAGAGCGACGAGGAGCACCACCAGATAGGCGGCAAGGGTCATCCACAACCCAAAGCGAAAGATTTCCGTCGCCGACAGGTGACCGCGTTCATAAACCACCAGGGACGAGGCGCTCTGCGCCGGATAGTACAGGACTGCATCGCCGGCGATCATCACCGCCAGACCGCAGATGACGGGGTTGATGCCTGTGGTCGCGCCGATCGACATGGCGATCGGGATCGTCGTGGCGAGAAAACCTGTGATATTGGGGATGAGAAGGCGGATCGGTGCGGCAACGAGGAGCAGCAGAACCACCACCAGGATGGGCTGCTGAGAGAAAACCGGCGTGCTGCGGACGATGCTCTCCGCGATCCAGGCGCCGGCGCCGCTGCTGGAGAGTGCGCGGGCCAGCGACAATGAGGAGGCCAGCACGAAAAAGTTGGCCCAGCCGAAGTTGCGCTCGAAATCCTTCCAGGTGAGCACCCCAATGCCCGGCATCATCAGGCATATCCAGGCCAGGATTGCCGGAAGAGCAGGGTTCCAATGATGCCAAGCATCGGTGAGCCAGAGCAGAGAAGCGCCGATGGTGATGACCAGAGTCCGTTTCTCCTTTCCGGAGAGAGGCCGGGGCGCTGTTTGCGGCATGCATGGCAGGGAGGTATTGAATCCTTTCCTGTGGAGGAGATAAATCAGAACTGCGCCGACCGCCAGCAGGGCCCCATAGGGCACAATCATGAGCGCCAGCCACCGGCTCCAGGAGATCCCGCCGATCAGGGACGCCGCCAGGACCGGTGTGATCCCTCCTGTCAGTAGAACGGTCGAAGCCAGCCGATTGATGGAGTTGAGCGACAGCATGACGGCCTTAACCAGGGGAGCGCCCCGGGGCACTCCGCTCAGATCGAGCGCCTGCTCATACACATGGATAAGAATCCCTGTGCGGGTCGTCGCCGAGGGAAGCAGCAGCGTGAGCAGTGGAAAGGAAAGCAACTGCTGCAGGTAAAGGGCTCGCGCTCTCCCCCGACAATGCCGGAGAAAAAAGAGCGCCACCCGCTCGGCCAGACCGCTTTGTGAAACGGCCAGCCCGATCGTCAGGACCCCGATGAGGAAGTAGGCCACCGGTTCGGAAAAGCCCACCAGCGATTCCTTAAATCCCGGCACGCCGCCGGATAGGGTGAGGGCGATGACCACCAGGAGTCCCGTCACGGCCGCGGGAATCGCACCGGTGCACCACAGGCCGATCGCCATGACGGCCACGGCCAAAACGCGCTGTCCGGCCTGAGGGAGACCGGCGGGCAGGGGCGCGGCCATCAAGGCCAAGGACAAGCCGGCCAGAGAAACGGTGATCAAGAGGGCCCGCCACTCCTTCTTTGTCGTCATTGATCCGTAGTTCCGGGTCGATTGGTCTTCACCATTTCGAGTCTGTTCCATTTTCGCCTGATTAACGCCCCTTGCAATGACCCTGAGCCCGATTCTCGTCTGATATTACGTTTGAAAGGTACAGCAGGATGTCTTCAAAAAACCTGATCGATACATCAAAAAAGTCTTTTTTGAACCACGCGTCAAATCGGGGTGAAGATCATTTCAACTTTTGAATAACCTTCGTCCGGATCAATTAATTTCAGCTCGAATTTCTTGGCAAAGGGTTCCTGCTCTACCTGCCTGAAGATTGCTTCCTTAATCTTGCTATCCATAAAATCCTTCCATATCATCCGCGAAGAGGAACCCGTTTCCCGTCTAATTCCAAAGTAGTCTTGGAATAGGTCAGTTTTTGAATAATTTTCCCGTCTTGAAGGTGGATCACGTCAACCCCTCGCCTTTTTTCCAATTTTCCTTCATAGCCTTTTTCAAAAGAGAGACCTTCGAACTGCCACCGGTAAAGAATTTTCTGCCCCTGCTCATCAATGAATGTATCTTCACCGATAAACCGAAACCCGCTATGATTGGTAAACCAAGGTGTCCATGCCTTTCGGAGGGTTTCCTTTCCCTTAACATGTCCCCCCGTCCAATTTTCAAAGTAGATATCGTCATGAAAAAGTTTCATCACACCGTCCAGGTCATGGTTTTCCCAGGCGTGATTCCATCCCTCCAGCGCTGTCACGATTTGTTCTCGCGATAGTTTCATCATTCCCCCTTACACCAAATAAAATCAGACTTTCCAAACCCTTTAAGCCCCGCCCTGTGGGCGAGGAGCTTCAAATCCGATCCTCCGGTCTTTTCCAGAGCTTCAGGACGGGGAGGATGAGGATGACGATGATGACGGAAAAAACAGTCAGGCAGATGGGCCGGGTAAGGAAGATCATGGCGCTTCCGCCGGACATCAGCAGGGATTGACGGAGAGAATTATCCAGCAGCGGACCCAGCACCATCGCCAGAACCAGAGGGGCGCCGTCATATGTGAACTTCTTCATCAGATACCCGAGGACGCCGAAAAAGATCATCAGCCCGACCTCCACGACATTGGAATTGAGGCTATAGGCCTCGATCAGACAAAAGCGGATGCCGGCATCCAGATGTCGTCCCGGCGAAAGCCGGGAACCAGAAAAACACCGGATTCCCCCGTACCGAGCACGGGGCAGGCTGCATGTCAAGCACGGAATGACAAATCAGAACAGAATCGACTTTCTACGAGTTCGTCTTATTTTGTCAAGATCTTTTTCGGATGGATCGACCCTTATTCCTCCAGTTTGAGCAGTTTTCTTGCCTCGTCGGGTCTCGCCGGCTCCCTGCCGAGAAGCAGGAGGATGGCGACCGCCTTCTCCACCAACTGCCGGTTGCTCGAGGCCGGCTTTCCCTTTTCGATGTAAAGGCTGTCTTCAAACCCGATCCGCACGTTTCCGCCCAACATCGCCGCCAGGGCAACCATCGGAAAGGCCGTTGCCCCGATCCCGAAGCCGGTCCATACCGCGTCATCGGGCAGGAGCCCCTTCATCGCGATCATCCCCTCCGGCGTGGCGGGGATCCCCCAGCGGATGCCGGTGCAGAGCTGAAACAGCGGGGGCCTCTTTATCCTGCCCGTCCGGATCAGGTGCTTTGCCTTTTCGATATGCCCCATGTCGAAGACCTCGAGCTCGGGCTTCACCCCGGCGTCGCTGATCCGCTCCGCCATCCATTCGACATGGGGGAGATAATTGATGAAGATATGGGGGCCGAAATCCATGGAACCCACATCCAGCGAGCAGATCTCGGGTTTGAGGGCCAGGACATGGTCGATTCGCTTCTGCGGCAGGCAGAGTGTGGTGCCGGGTCCGGGACAGGAGGGATTATCTTCCGAAGGAATGAAGCGGGCGCCGGCTCCCGTCGTCAGATTGAGGATGATGTCCGAATGGTCGCGGATGCGACGCACCGTCTCCTCGTACAATGGCATCTCCATCGATGGCTTTCCGGTTTCGACATCACGGACGTGGATATGGGCGACGGCGGCACCGGCCCTGCCCGCCTCGACGGCGCTCGCGGCGATCTCCTTTGGGGTGACCGGCAGGGCGGGATTGGACGAGCGATCGCCGATCGAACCGGTCACGGATACCGTCAGCACCACCTTTTCGGATTCCATACCAGATCTCCTCACGAAAAAGGATTCACCCCTTCGGATCCAGGACCACCTTCAAAGGGGACTCGCCTTCGATCTCGCCGGCCACGAGCCTCACCGCCCGCTCGGCCTGAGCCAGCGGAAGCGTGTGGGTGATCAGCTCCTCGAAAGGGTATTTCCCGGACCTGGCCATCCTGATGGCCGGCCTCACTGTGCGGGAGTCGTGCGAATAGACCCCCTGCACCCGGATCTCTTTCGCAACGATCAAGTCCAGATCGAGGGAGGCTTTCTGATGCTTGTAGAGCCCCGGAACGACAAAGGTGCCCCGTCGCCCGACGAGGGGCAAACCCAGTTCCGCGCCGGAGGGATGGCCGCTCACATCCATCACCACATCGGCCATCCTCCCCCCCGTCTCCCTGTGGATCACCTCGAAAGGGTCCTCCCGGTTGACGATGATGGTGCGATCGGCCCCGAAGCGCGCGGCCGTGTCGAGCCGCCGCCTGTCCTTCTCGAGACCGATCACGAAGATCGGCCCCGCCCCCGACTCCTTGGCAACCGAAACGGCGGCGAGGCCCTGCTGGCCGGGGCCGACGATGGCCACGGCATCCCCGATCGAGACGTTTCCCACCTGCCTGAGCCACCGGATTCCGTTCCCGATGATGGCGCATATCAACACCCCCAATCGTGGAGATATTTCATCCCCTATCCTGTGGACCTTCGCATTGGGGTGGATATAGAGATATTCGCTGTAGGCCCCGAAGAGGTGGGGTGCGTCCTTGCAGGAGACCATCGAACCGTAGGTGTAGTGTTTTTCGCACGTCGCATACTGGCCGGATCGGCACGAATCGCAAAGGCCGCAGCCGAAGGCGTACTCGACGACCACCCTGTCTCCTTCGACCACCCCGTGGCGTTCTCTCGCGCCTCTTCCCATCGCGGCGACCCTTCCGACGATCTCGTGCCCCATGATGAGGGGGAACGGCCGAGGGCCGAAGGTCTGCTTCCCCCGGAAGATCCCGGGGTCGGATCCGCAGACGCCAACAAGCTCAACCTCCAGCAGGCCGTCCTGATCGCCTGTCTCCGGCAGAGCGAAGGTCTGCATCTCCATCATTTCAGGGGCGACCAGGACCATCGCACGACATGTCGTCTTCATGGCAATTCCTCGTTGCAGTTGTTCACTCATCGAGACCCTTGCACAACTTGGACCGGGAGCGCAACCCTTTCAGCCCCGCCCTGATGATTTTCATAGCCATCACATCCTCCGTCGTGTTTGACTGCCACCCATCAGGCGGCACTAAACCGGTCCAGGCTGTCCTTGGCGATGAGGGCGCGGTGCATCTCCGAGGTGCCGTAAGCGAGCTGGGCGAACCGGGCGTCGCGGTAGAGACGCTCCACGGCGGCCCCTTTCAGATAGCCGTGCCCGCCGTGGACCTGCATCGCCAGGTCGGCGATCTTTCCCGCCGCCTCGCTTGTGAAGAGCTTCGCGCAGGAGGTCAGAACGGCGCTTTCAGCCTCCCCCTGTTCCATTGCCCAGGCGGCCCGGAAGGTCATCATCCGGCCGAGATCGTTGAGGGTGAACATGGTCGCGAGCTTCGCCCCGACCCCTTCAAACAGACCGATCGGTTTTCCGAACGCCTTTTTCGTCTTCGCGTGGCGCGTCGATTCATCCATGCAGGCCATGCCAACACCCACGCAGAGAACGGAGAGGGCGAGCTTCATCTCCTCCAGCAGGGCCTGCATTGAGCCCCAGCCGGCGCCGACGGCTCCACCGAGGATGGCCTCATCCGTTACCGTGCAGTTCTCCAGGCGGATCCCAGCGGTCGGCGCGCCGCGGAGGCCCATCGTTTTGAGCGGTTTGCCGATCCTCACCCCGATCGCTTCGCGGTCGATCACAAGGATGGTCATCCCTCGTTCCAGACCCGCTTCCCGGTCGGTCCAGGCGAGAACCAGAAAGAAATCGGCGATCGGTGCGTTCGTGACGAGGTCCTTCTCTCCACTCAGGATCCAGCGGCCGTCCCTCTTTTCCGCGGTGGTTTGCATCCCGGCGAGGTCCGATCCTGCCTCCGCCTCTGTGCAGGCAAACGAGCCGATCCCCTCGCCCGCAGCAAGGAGCGGGAGATGCCACTCCCGCTGGGCATCCGTGCCGAACCGTTTCACGGTCCTCCCGAAGGCGATCGACGAAGAGACGGCCGCGAGGTAGGTCGAGGGGCAGACCCGGGCCAGCTCTTCGCCGGCGACGCACGAACCGAGCAGGTCTCCTCCCAGCAGGAGATTCAGAAAGCCCGTGCCGGCAAGCTTCTTCAGGTTGTTCCTCATCCGGGCGGCGGCCTCTTCCGGGGGGGCCTCGTCAAAGAGGGCGGCGCCCGGAGCGATCTCTTCACGGCAAAACGTTCCCATTTCCGCCTGCAAGCCCCTGTGCTCATCCGACAGTTCGTAATCCATCGCGCCTTCTCCTTCTAAAATAGAAACTTTTCAGCCGCCTGGAGATCGTGGCCCCTGTGTGCGCATTGGAGATTTTTCGGGGCACCCTAACGGAAAATTAGGGAAAATTAGGGACAGCTCCCGATTTTTCCCTGGAAAAAATCGGGAGCTGTCCCTAATTTTAATTTTCCGGGAGCTGTCCCCATTTTCCGTCCATTTTCCGTCGCAGGGTCGAAAAATGTGAAGCTCCCCGCCCTCTGGGCGGGGACTTCCCGGTAAGGAAGGGTCCTTTTTTCGATGCGCCCCTTATCCCCGCCATAGGGCGGGGCTTGCGGGAAGCGCTCCCGATCCAGCGCGCGGAGGAATCGCGATCTCCAGGAATCCTACATCATCATGAACCGGGCGACGATCATCCGCATGATGTCCGATGTGCCTCCGCCCAGTTGGCCCAGCTTCGCATCGCGCATGATCCGCTCGACGGGATATTCGTGGATATAGCCGTACCCGCCGAAGAGATCCACCCCCTCCGACGCCATTTCGAACCCCCGGTCGCCAACATACATCTTGTTCACTGCGGCAGTGAGCGGATTCAGCGCCACGCCGCTGTCCTTCGATGCGGCGATCCGGTAGACGGCGAGTCTCGCCGCCTCGAGGTAGACCTTCATGTCGGCTATCCGGTTTTGGATCGACTGGAACTCCCGGATCGGCCGGTTGAAGGCCCGCCGCTGATTCGCATAACGGGCGCAGGTCTCCAGCATGAAGGTGTGGCCGCCGAGGAAGGGGGCAATCAGCGTGCTACGGTCCCATTCCACGCCGCCCAGGGCGATCAGCCAACCGTTCCCCTCCCCCCCCAGGCAGTTTTCGGCGGGGACTTCGCATTCCTCGAGGAACACCTCCGAGGTTGCGGAGGCCCGGCAGCCCATCTTGTGCATCGGCTTTCCGGTCGAGATCCCTGGGAAGCCCCGCTCCACGATGAAAGTTGTGATCCCCTTGTGCTTCTTCGCCTTGTCGAGGGTCGCAAAGATAATGAAAACCTCGGAGAGAGGGGCGTTGGTGATGAAGGTCTTCGATCCGTTCAGGACATATTTGTCCCCCTTTCGGACCGCGGTGGTGGTCAGCGCCGCGGCGTCGGAGCCGCAGCCCGGTTCGGTAAGCCCCATGCAGCCGATCCATTCGCCGGTGACGAGCTTCGGCAGGTACCTCTCCTTTTGCCTCTCGTTACCGTGCTGCAGGATGTTGGCCACGCAGAGGTAGGTGTGCGCCCCCCAGGCAAGGATATGGCCGCCGTCGACGCCGGCATGGCCGACCGCCTCTCCGGCCAGGCAACTGGTGATGAAATCCGCCCCCGACCCACCGTATTTTTCCGGCACGGGAAGGCCGAGAAGTCCCATCTCACCGAATTTCCGCCAGACCTCGAAATTGAATTCCCCCTTCAGATCGGCCTCCTCGCACAGGGGGGCGATCTGGCTCTTCGCAAACCGATAGACGGTCTCCCGGAACATCTTCTGTTCGTCGCTGATCGAGAAATCCATAAAGGCTCCTTTGCCGGTTTTCAGACGTGGACCAAGCCCAGCCGCGTCCGACACTCCTCAATGGTGGCCACCTGCCGCCCCTGATCGCGGACCATCCGGGCGGCCTTCTCAACCAGCTCGCCGTTGCTCTTGGCCATCGCCCCGGACGAGAGGTAGAAATTGTCTTCCAGCCCCACCCGTACGTTTCCGCCCAAGGCGATCGCCGCCGCCACCATCCGCCACTGGTCGTCGCTGATCCCGATCACCTCCCAGTCGCTCCCGGGGGGAAGCAGGCGGGCCTGCTGGACGAGGGTTTCCACCGTCGGCGGGATGCCGCCGAGAACCCCCATGATGAGGCTGTACTGGTACGGCGGCGCGAGAAGCCCCATGTCGATCAGGGGGAAGCTGTTGCCGATATGCCCCGAATCGAAGCACTCCATCTCCGGCTTCACCCTGCATTCCTTCATGGCCGAGACCAGGGCGATGATCTCGGCGAAGGGATTGGAGAAAACAAAGTCGAAGACGAACTTCTTCTTCGCCGGATTGTACTTGGCGTAGTTCATGGAACCCATATTGAGGGCGGCTATGGCCGGTTTGATCGTCGTCACGGGGGCCATTTTCGTCTCCACGGGGATGCCGATGGCGCCGGTGGAAAAGTTGATGATGATCGGGCAGGCCGCCGTCACCGTGTCGTAGATATTCCGGTAATCGGCCACCTCGTACGAGGGGGTTCCGTCGGGCCTTCGCGCGTGGATGTGGACGACGGCGGCGCCGGCCTCGCAGGCCCGCTTCGCCTCGGCGGCGTATTCCTCTGGGGTGTAGGGGATCGCCGGGCACTGGGCGCGGTTGGCCACCACCCCCGAGAGGGCGCAGGTGATCATGCAGGGGCGTTCGAAATCGAAGTTGTCCTTGATCCATAGTGAACTCACGGCTGCCTCCTTTTTTTATTTCATCTTCCTTTAAAAATCGGCTTGCGCTTTTCAAGAAAAGCAGTAATCCCCTCGGCGGCGTCCTGCGTAGCGGCGACCCGGCCCAACGCTTCGCAGAGGTGGTCCAGCGCCTCTTCGAAGGGGAGATCCGCCATCCTGTAAAAGGCCCTTTTCCCTATCGCGACCCCGATGGGGCTCTTCTCCGCAAGGCCGCGGAGAGACTCCTCGACCGCCTCATCCAGTTTTTCCGGCGGAACCGCCCGGGTGATGAGGCCGATCTGCTCCGCTTCCGGGGCGGGGATACGCCTCCCCGTGAGGACCATCTCCATCGCCTTCTTCCGCCCCACGTGGCGGTAGATCAAGGCCCCGATCATCATCGGGAAGATCCCGACGTTGACCTCGGGGGTGGAAAACCAGGCGTCCTGTCGGGCGATGACGATATCGCAGGAGAGCATGAGCCCCATCCCGCCGGCCAGGCAGGGGCCGTTCACCCGGGCGACCAGGGGCTTGCCCATCAGGGCCATCCGCTTCAGGAGGAGGGCGTAACGGCGCGCGCCCGCCGCGACGTCCCCGCCGCCGGAAAGGGTGGAGGCCAGATCGGCCCCGCTGCAGAAGGCCTTCTCGCCCGCGCCGGTGAAGCAGAGGGCGCGAACCGCCGGGTCCGCCTCGGCCTCCTCCAGGCGGTTCATGATCTCCCCCATCATCTCCTGGCTGATGGCGTTGCGCCGTGCTTCCCGGTTGATCGTCAGCCAGGCAGCGTCTCCCTTGATCTGGTAAAGAAGTTCAGACTCCATGTTGCTCCTCCTCAGCCGGTTCGATTTCCAGGAGGATCTCTCCCGGCATCACCTGGGCGCCGACGGCGGCATGGATCTTTTTCACCACCCCCCGGTACGGTGCGCCAAGTGTGGTCTCCATCTTCATCGCCGACAGGACAATCAGGGACTGCCCCCTTTTGACCAGGTCGCCCTCGGCTACCAGGATGCGGATCACCGCGGACGGCATGGGCGGCGTCACCTGCCGGGATTGATCGTCCGGTCCGCCGCGGCGCCGCGGCCGCCGGTCGGTGGCGCCGACCTCTTCGACAAGGTAGGTCTCCCCCTCGATGGAAATCCAGGCTTCACTCCCCCGTGCGGCCAGACAGGCACGGATCGGATGCCCTTCGACATCGAGGAGCCATTCGCTGTCGTTGATCTGGACCCACCGGAGGCGGTATTCCCGTCCGTCGATGCGGGCCGTGTGACCCCCGCCGGAGGGGAGGGGGGCGATGGTCAGCGATTTTTGTTCCTTGTTGACGAGCAGCGGGAATTCCATTATTTCCTCCTTACCGCCAGAGCAACCGGAGAGTCAGATCCCTCCACGCTCAAGATCTTTTTCCGACCCTGCGACGGAAAATGGGGACAGCTCCCGATGGGAAAATTAGGGACAGCTCCCGATTTTTTCCAGGGAAAAATCGGGAGCTGTCCCTAATTTTCCCTAATTTTCCGTTAGGGTGCCCCGAAAAAATCTCGGATTCGCGCTTCCGGGATCTGGCTTTCCGGTTGCGCGAAGGTTTTACAACGACCAGCCGCCCAGGGTCTCCCAGGGGGACGGAAATGGGTCCCGTTCCCGCCCCGTTCCGGTCGGGACCGCGTTGCGGGGGGAGAGCCGCGAGGCCGCGTAGGCCAGGCAGGCAAGATCCGCCCGGTTCAGGGAGGGTTTCCAGCCGGCGAAACGCTCGTCGATCAGCCGGGTATGGGTTTCCCCGCTGCGGAACGGGTCCGATCGGATCACCTCCAAGAGAAATTCGACCGGGGTCCTGACTCCCAAAACGCAATATTCGGAGAGGGCGCGGACCATCCTTTCGATCGCCCCCGACCGGTCCCCGGCGTGGACGATCAATTTGCTCAGGATCGGGTCATAGGCCGTGGGGACCGTAAAACCGCCGTAAATCCCCGAGTCGACGCGAATCCCCGGACCGGCCGGCTCCTTGAGGTAGAGGATCTCCCCCGGCGAGGGGAGGAAGCCTCTTTCGGGGTCCTCGGCGTAGATGCGGCATTCGATCGCATGGCCCCGCGGCAGGATCTCATCCTGCCGGAAGGCGAGGGGCTCTCCGGCGGCGATTCGGATCTGCTGCCGGACCAGGTCGATGCCGGTGACCATCTCGGTGACGGGATGTTCCACCTGCAGCCGGGTGTTCACCTCCAGAAAATAGAACCGGCCCTGGGCATCCAGCAGAAATTCCACAGTGCCCGCGTTGACGTAGCCGGCCGCCCGCGCGGCGTTGAGGGCCGCCTCTCCCATCGCCTCGCGGAGCGCTTGGCCGAGGGCGGGCGAGGGGGACTCTTCGATGATCTTCTGGTGGCGGCGCTGGAGCGAGCATTCCCGTTCGCCGAGATGCACGATGTGGCCTTGGGCGTCGGCAAGGATCTGTATCTCCACGTGGCGCGGCCTTTCCAGGTATTTTTCCAGGTAGACGGCGCCGTTGCCGAAGGCGTTGCGGGCCTCGCTGGTCGCCTCGTCGAAGGCCTCCTTCAGCTTTTCCGGGTCGAAGACGACCCGCATCCCCTTCCCTCCCCCCCCGGCCACTGCCTTCAGGAT
>Ga0209835_1001224_pt1 | contig 14713 bp, 15 predicted proteins | sample LakKivwa52mmetaG_FD_184138 | JGI IMG/M metagenome (GOLD analysis project Ga0209835, IMG submission 184138) | Anoxic lake water microbial communities from Lake Kivu, Rwanda to study Microbial Dark Matter (Phase II) - Lake Kivu water 52m metaG... | ecosystem: Environmental > Aquatic > Freshwater >...
CGCTCTGGACAAGACAAAGGAATAACGCTACAAGGATTGAAACTTGGAAGGGAACAACTGCACCTGCTCAATGACCTGGCCTCATTTTATCCGCTGTGGTTGGCCCAGTTCCTGACCGGCGGTAACATTGGGGGCGTCCTCACCATAGATGCCAAGCAAACATCGCCCGATGGCAATTTCAATCATTGCCCTCTGTGCCAATGTAAGTGAGATACTTCCCCGGATCTCGTCCGCAAAGGGGCTCTGCTGCACTTGCCGTTTGATATAACGCAAGCGTTCCTTGGCGGTCATGCCCTTCATCTCTTTTGCCAACTGCTCCTGAATCGCATGCGTCATGGTCACGCAATCCAATCCCTCCTTAACCTTCTTCATTTCCTTTCACCTTTTCCTCCCGCTTCATCAGCCTGATTAATAATCACCCATCGGCCTTCCTTGGTCGGCCCTTCATGCCTGATGATGCCCTTCTCATTCAATTTGTTTATATGAAACTTAACGCCATCAGGTGTCAGACCGACTTGGTCGGCCATTTTCTTTTGCGTTACCGAAGGATCTTCGCGCAACAGGCGGAGGATTGCTTCTTCGGTAGCCATACCCGTTTCTTGGGTAGTTTCTTGGTGAGTGCCCTGCTGCTCTGACCACGGCGTGGATCAAAATAGAGGCCAGGTTACAGGACGGCGGAGAAGCGTGGTGAAACAGGCAGAGCAGGTGTGGAGATGCGATGCAACGGGAAGAAAGGTTTAATAAGACCCCTTCTTCCGAATGGTGTCGCCGCTGCGCGGGACAACATCCGGAAGATGAAGCTCAGGAGATGGTCACAGTTTCCCCTCCGATGGGTAAGCCAATTCAAGGTGATCCCCCCTTCTAATGACAGGCAAGCATTTGAGATTTTAAAGTCGATTGATCCGTCCCGGTCATGCCTTATTTTTTCCCCTTCAGATAGCTCATGTAGTATGATGCCGTGTCTTGAGGCTTTTCCAGCATGGGGATATGTCCCGTGTCTTTCATGATGACGGTGTGGTAATTTTTCATATTCTTCTCCAGAACCGAAACACCTCCCACATCCAGAATCCTGTCGCTGTCTCCCCAGATGATTAAAACCGGCGCCTGAATTTGCGGCAAATAGGGGAGCAGGAAGTTTTCGACGGAAGAGGAGGTCTCTTTTGTCGGGTTCCACTTCATATCGCCCCATATTTTTTTATTAAATACGGTGTGCGCGACAGCCTCGGCAGCCAACACTTTTTTCAACCGGTAAGGAATGGATGGAGGTTTTACAAAGCAGAGGTTCAGCAATTTATCAAAATCGTCGGCAGTGGCTATCAGTAAAGGATTCTTGCCGTTCTTTATAAGTATCGCCACCTCGCTGGGGTTTGGAGATGCGACGCCACCAGGCGCCAACAATGCCAATGTCAAAACCTTCTGGGGATATGTTGCGCCATACATTGCGGCAAGCATCCCTCCCATGGAATTTCCTGCCAGATGAAATCTTTCGAGTTTCATTACCTCTGTAAACCGGTCAATGCGCTCCAGTTGGTGTTCCGCGTCATAACTTGCTTTCTGTATTTGAGAGCTTTCGCCAAAACCAGGAATATCAGGGATTACCACATGATAGTCGCCTGTCAGGACCTTTGCAAATCGCGTCCAATTGTCTTTGTTTGCACCAAAACCATGAAGGAGTAATACCGTTTGCCCTTTTCCCCCTTCCAGATACACAATGTTGTGATCGTCAACCTGGATTTCCTTCTTGACCAAACCGGCGGAATACCTTCCCGCCTTCACCGCCAGCTTGAACAATGTTTCTGGAAACAGGAAATAAATCCCGACGAGCAATAAAACAGATAAAGCAACGAGACCCAAGCTGATCTTCAATATCTTTCGCATCTTGAACCTCCGGTCATAATGATCATCTCACCTTCATACCCCAACAGAATGGCAATGATCGTGCACTTCACACACCGCTTTTCTTTTTATCGGCCCTTCTGTTTTTCTTTTTAGACTTTTTCTTCTGAGCAAGCGATTCCGCCAATATCCGCTTTTTTAAGCCATTCACATAGTCGTCATTTGTCATGGTTTTTTTCCTTCGCGCTTTTATCCACAGCCCGATCAGGAACCCTATAAAGCAGGTGACCGATAAAAATATCCACGATTCCGGTGTATTAAAAAACATATCCTGCTCCGTATGGTGGATGTTGCATCACTTTGACACAGTGTTTTTACGCTTCTTTGTCTTCAATGATTTCAGAGGCTTTTTTTGCAGTGGTTTTTGACTCGTTACCGATCTGATGGTTTCTTCCCCTACGGAGGTATTGATGATTTCCTCCTTATTGGAGGCATTGTACCTCGCCACCCTGTTTTCATCCCGTATGACCGCGTCATCGTTTAATACATACCGCAAAATACCGGATTCCGGATATCCCATTTTGGCATAGCGCCTGCCCGCGGCATTATTGTGAAGATCCTGGTAAGTCTCAATATTCAGATTCAGAATCGCTTCTTTGGACATCTTCTCCTGGTCTGCATGAACCTCGTGCGCGTCGGCGACCTCTTTTGCAAATGCTTCGCCATACGCTTTTACAAGCAGATAGCTCCACAGCACATGCCGGTACGCATCCTCCGGGACGTTCGGATCCTGCTGACGAGCCTGTCTCGCCGTTACGACAGCCTTGTCGCGCATTCTCAAGAGCTGCGGCGCCTTGATGGGGTTGCGGGAAATGACGTCTATGTCCTGGGAAGATGCCTTCTCACCGAACATCGTCGCCGCGATGCTCTTCAAATCATCTTTATCCATGACAAGCCGGTATTCATCGCCATTTTGTTCCACCGATAGCCTTGCCCTGTGAGGGTTCCCTTTTATCTCGAACATCTTCGTCGCCGAAAAAGAGAGCGGGATCCCGGTCACACCGCGCGTTGAAAACGCATGGAGCTCTTTGATCAGATCATGCACCTGCTGAGTAACGGCCGCTTTGCTGAAATCCCTGAGCGTGATCCGGACTTTTAAATTGCCCCTTTCCATGTAGTCTCCCGCCCCGAAAATCCCCGAAACGGCGCCCGATCCCCTCGCTTTGGTCAAAGCGCTCACTCCCTTCGCGTTCAAAAGAACGGCGTTCTCGGAAAGGCTATCCAGGCTGATCGTCAGCTCGCCGATCTTTAAGGAAAGCTCCTCCCCGATCGTTGCCATTTCATTCTGCGCCATCCGCACATCGAATGAGACACCCTCCCATGTCACCGCGTTAAACGAACTGAGATTCACGTTTCTAAACACCGGTCTTGTATATTCAACATCGGGACTCCTGACATTCCGGGCGATATGGTCTACCGCCCGATCTGAAGCTATTTCCAGAATCACGCCTGAAACGTAATACAAACCAGCGCCTACGATAAGTATAAAAAGCAAAAAAGTGATGACTTTTTTCATGGATGAAATACTTTCGTTCTTATTGTACCGCTTATGCCGCGCCAGCAGGTCTATGTCCGGCCAGCTGCCGCGTCATGCCGGCCGGCCTTCTGCCACCATACGGCCAGGAGAAGCGGCGCCACCGCTGCCGCAGCCGCCGCCAGAGCCATAATCCCGTAGCCGCCGACGGCATACACCACGCCGCTGACAACCTGGCTGAAGGCCGAGCCCAGGTTCAGCATCAGGTCGTTGAATCCTTGGGTCTTGGCCCTCTCGCCGGGCGAGAGCTGGTCGGCAAGCAGAGTGGATCCGGCCACGTAAGCAAAGTTCCATCCCAGCCCCAGAAGGAAGAGTGCGATCAGCAGCGATATAAGGCCGGTGGAGGGAGCGGCCATCAGACAGGAGACGATCATGACGACCGATCCCACGATGATCGTCTGACCTCGTCCCCACCGGTCGGTCATCCGGCCGGAGATCATCGAGAAGGCGTACATCCCCAGGGTGTGGGCGGAGATCACCAGCGAAATCGAGCTCAAGGGGTGGTCGCACGCCTTCATATGGACCGAGGTGATCGACATCGGCACCACCATCACCATCTGGGCAAAGACCACGCTGACCATGGCCACGATCACCCCCGGCTGCTGCACTATTTCCGAAAGGAAGCGTGTCCCCTGCCGGGGCGCCGATTCCGGATGCAGATGGGCAAGTTCTCTCCCGATGTCGCGCGGGTCCGGTCTCAACCCCGTGAATATCAGTATCGCCGCCACAATCAGACCGACAAATCCGACGCCGTAAGGGCCCATCAACTCAGGAAATCCGGCCCATTGCGCCAGACTCCCGGTGGGTCCCACAAGAAGAGGGCCGACCACCGCCCCCACCGTGCTCCCCAACACCACGTAAGAAATCGCCCGACCCCGCTGTGACGGCAGGTGGACCTCCGCCGCGGCGAAACGCCCCAGGTCAACAGCCGACCTGGCTATCCCCACAAGGACGAGACCTATCAGGAAGAGTGATAAGGAACGATCGACCACGGCGCTCATTGCAATCACCGATCCGATCACCCCGATCACCTGACCCAGGGCGAGGCCTCCCCTCCTCCCGATCCGTTCCATGCTCAAACCCCAGATCAGGGCCCCGCACGCCTGCCCCAGCACATAAACGGCGCCAGGCACTCCCGCCATGGCCCGCTGCCCGCTCAAGTCGACGCCCACGAGGGCGTTTACGGTAAAGGCGGCGATGAACCCGGCCGAGCTGAGGCTCTGTGACAGAAACAGCATGATCGTGATCTTTCTGGCGATTCGGGGATAGTCCTTCACATTTCTCTCCATAGGATACGATCCTTGCAGATGCGTTTATTTCAGAGCCCTCTTCTACACCGGATCGCCGGTCAGGACAATAGAAAGATAGCGCTCAGGGAAGTGCCTGTTGGAAAAAAATATTTTCCCATATTGAAAATGAAGCCCGACTGTGATATTGGAAAAATCGTCTTGCAGCTATTTTTCGGAAAGAAGCCTTTTCCTTCCCTTCGACGGGGGCGCAGACGGGAACCGATGGGGGATCGTTCAATGGTAGGACAACGGACTCTGACTCCGTGAATCGTGGTTCGAATCCACGTCTCCCAGCCAAATGAAATTAAAGGGGATTTTCCGATTGACGGTCAATTCCCTTTTATTTATCTAATCACTTTATCCCACTATTATCCCACTTTTGAAGATCTTATCCGGCATTTTTCCAAACCTAAAAGAATGCTTTTCCCCGATGGGGGCGGGGGACCCAAAGTCAACAACTGGGCCGCCGATGGGCCCCAAGGGGGGTCGGTTCATGTGGCAGGGGCACTTTGGAAACAAATCAAGATAGGCGTTGAAGGCGCTCTTTAAGGCATAAAAGAAGATAAAATCACCGGGACGATACAATACCCATCCCGGTCTACATGAGTTCCAAACACAACCATAAATTTTCGATACACTCCCTTCCCAAAAGGGAATTCTTATCAGTCAGTCGGGCAAATCAGATGGCCGCTTTTCCTCCGACCTTGTAGCGGTTCCAGAGGAGACGGAGCAGCGGCGCGAAGAGCGAAAGAAGCGCGAAGACCATCAGCACCCCGGAAATGGGCCGGTTGAAGAAGACCGTCGGGCTCCCGTAGGAGAGGGTCAGCGACTGGCGGAGCGCCATCTCCATCATCGGCCCCAGGACCAGCGCCAGGACCATGGGCGCGGCCGGGTAATCGAGCTTTCGCATCAGGTAGCCGAGGAAGCCGAAGAAGACCATGACCCACATGTCGAAGATGTTGCCGTCGGTCGCGAAGACGCCCACGGCGGAGATCGCGATGATCAGCGGCATCAGGATCTTGTAGGGGATCTTCAGCAGCCGGACCCAGAGGCCGACCATCGGCATGTTCTGGATGATCAGCATCACGTTGCCGATGTACATGCTGGCGATCAGTCCCCAGACAAAGTCCGGATGGGCCGAAAAGAGCAGCGGGCCCGGGCGCATGCCGTGGATCAAAAGGGCCCCCATCAGGACGGCCGTGGTCCCCGAACCGGGGATGCCCAGCGTCAAAAGCGGCACCAGCGCGCCGCCGGCCGCCGCATTGTTCGCCCCCTCCGGCGCAGCCACCCCTTCGATCACCCCCGTCCCGAACAACTCCGGGTGTCTGCTGCACCTCTTCTCCACGGCATAGGCCATGAACGAGGCGATCACCGCCCCGGCACCGGGCAGCACCCCGACGAAGAAGCCGATGATCGAGCCCCGCCAGAGCGCCCCGAAGGAGTCCTTCCAGTCCTGGAGGTTCGGAAAGAGACTCCTGATGTTCAGTTTCGTTTCGGTGAAGATCCGCTGCATCGGCTCCTCGATGTTGATGAGGACCTCGGATACGGCAAAAAGTCCCACCGCCATCCCGATGAACCCGACCCCGTCGAGCAGATAGAGGTTGTCGAAGGTGAACCGTCCCACGCCGCTCTGCGCGTCGATCCCGACGCAGGCGACCAGAATCCCGAGCGCCGCGCTGATGATCCCCTTGAGCGGCGCATCCCCCCCCAGGGAGGTGACCATGGTGAGCCCCATGAAGGTCAGCGCGAAGTATTCCGGCGGTCCGAAGGAGACCGCGTAATTGGCCAGCACCGGCGCGATCAGGGTCAGCATCAGGACCGCGAAGGTTCCCGCGATGAAGGAGGAGAGCGCCGCCATGCCGAGGGCGGGTCCCGGGCGCCCCTTTCTCGCCATCTGGTATCCGTCGAGCGTGGTCATCACCGAGGAGGACTCGCCGGGCACGTTCAGCAGGATCGAGGTGGTCGATCCCCCGTACATGGCCCCGTAGTAGACCCCGGCCATCGTGATGATCGCCGTCGTCGGATTCATCCCAAAGGTGATCGGGATCAGGATCGCCACCCCCGTTGTCGGGCCGATGCCCGGAAGCACCCCGATCAGGGTTCCGAACAGCGTCCCGATGAAGCAGAAGAAGAGGTTCTGCCAGGAGGAAGCGACATGAAACCCCATTATAATATTATCAAATAATTCCAATGTTATACCTCCATTATGGATCAGAACCCGAAGGGACTCCTGGGGAGTGTAATCCCGAGCAGAAGATGGAAGATGATATAGAGCCCGGAGGTGGTCAACAGGGCCACCGCGGCCGTCAACTTGAAGCCCTCGCGCTGCACCACCGCCATCAGAAAAGCGACGAACAGTACCGTGTTCGCCAGGAATCCCAGCGGTTCCATCAAGACGGTGTAGAGAAGCAGGCCCAGCAGAGCCAGACCGACCGCCGTAAGCGCCTTCCGGCCCGGGAAAACAGGGGGCGCCTTCGGATCCATCTTGCGGGACCAGGCCGTCAGGAACAGGATGGCCGCCAGGCCGGCTACGATCACCCCCATCCAGAAAGGAAGAAACCCGGGGCCGGGACCGAAGGTGGCCGAGGGAGGCATCCGCAACGACTCCCAGATTACAAAACCGGAGAAGGCCAGCAGCACACAACCGGTAATCAAATCCGCTTTTTTCATGATTCGCCTCTTTGTCCGACCGCCGGAGCATTCCGGTCATGTCTTGACCGGATCTGCGGGCAGGGAAGATAACGTTATCCATGCATTCCGTTTGGAATGCGGTGGGGCAAAGGCTGCCGGCCCTCCGGGCGGTGAAAGGCGCCTCCGCCCGAAGACCGGCAGCCGGGTCCGGGATCACTTCTTTTTGATCAGGTTCATCTCCTTGAGGAGAACGGCGTATTGGGCGCTCATCTCTTTGAGGTAATTCTCGAATTCCGCGCCTTTCATGTACGATTCGGAGATCATGTTGTCCTTGCAGTACTTCTTGTAGATGTCGGTCTTGGTGAAGTTGAAGAGGGCGTCCTCCAGGATCTTGCGGGCATCCGCCGGGATATCCGCCGGGGCGGCAAGGCTCCGGTTCTGCCGGAAGACGACGTTGAGCCCCTGCTCCTTCATCGTCGGCATGTCCGGGGCTTCGGTCATGCGCTTCTCCGAGAAGACGCCCAGGATCCGGACCTTGCCGGCCTTGCTGAGCTCCAGAACCTCTCCGGGATTGCCGATCGACATCGCCACGTGGCCGCCCAGCAGGGCTGCATTGGCATCGCCCTGCCCGTGGAAGACCACGGAATTGAACTGCACGCCGGCAGCCTTTTCGACCAGGCCTGCGCACATGGTATCGGGACCGCCGAGCATGGTCACGGCCAGGGAGAGCTTCTTCGGGTTCGCCTTCGCATCGGCCAGCAATTCCTTGATCGTTTTGTATTTCGAATTGGCGCCGACGGTCAGCACGAGCTCGTCAAACGCGAGGTTTGCGATCGGCGTGAAGTCCTTCAGGCTGACCGGGGTCTTGCCCATCAGCGGCGTGGTCAGAAAGGTCGGGGTGGCTGTGACCATGTAGTAGGGGTCCTTCTTCTTGCCTGCCACATAGGCAAAGGCGATTCCTCCGCTTCCGCCCGGCTTGGGCTCGACCACGATCGGCTGGGGGAGCAGCTTGTTCTGCTCGATGCCGAGCGCGATGGTGCGCGCGAACATGTCGCTTCCCCCGCCGGCGGAGGCATGGACGATGATCGTGATCGGTTTTTCCGGATACTTTTCGGCGCCGAATACTGGCCCGATGCCGAAAGCGAAGGAGACAGCCACGATCAGAACGGCGAGCAAACTTTTTTTCATCATCTTCATTTTTCCTCCTTTATTCGGTTTTGATGTTGAAAACCTTGATCCATAAACCTCTTGCCCGGCAGAGACCGCCGGCGCCTCACAGCCCGATCTGCGGAGCCATCGCCTTCATCTTGCCCGCGTCTTCACCGCAGATCTTTCCGTAGTACTGCTGCTTCCACTCGTACCAGTGGTACTCGAACTTCAGGGCCAGCGGGATCCCCTCCGCCATGTTCGGCTCCGCTTTCTCATAATCGCCAAACACGACCTTTCTCGTCTCGAAACCGGTGACCATTCCTTTCAGTCCCTGGAGGAACGGAATCGCCCTGACGGACATGCCGCCGCCGACAATGCAGGTGAGGGAACGCTGTCTTGCCTTGGCAAAGACCTCTTTGGCAACCTCAAGCACCTCCGGCGCGTTCACGTCCTTGATGTTCAAGGCGGCGGCCAAATCGGTGCGCCCCAGTACGATCCCGGTCAAGAGGCGGCTATTGGGCGCATCCAAAATCTGGCCGAATTTCTGATACCCGTCAACGGTTTCGATGTTGATCACCACCTTGAGATCCGCCAAACCTTCGGCGTCATATTCTGATTCGACCATGGCCAGGTATTTTTCCAAAGCGAATTGGGATTCGATCATCGGCCCCATGACCGTGTTGACCCCATACATCCTTGACAACCGGAGGTCGGTCAGCGCTTCACATCCTCCGATCTTGACCGTCAATTCCACACCGGCGTTCAGGACGATATCCTTCGTCTTCAGGATCTCTTCCAGACGGATGCCCTCCGCTTCCATATTGACCTTGACCGCCGTGACCCCGTAATTTTCGCGCAGGGTCTTGAGGGTCCCCACCATCTTTTTCTCGATACCGTTCATTGCCTTGTCTCCTCCTTAGTTATCCAACCACAATATCCGTTTTGGCCACTTCTCCTCCGTTGATGAAGGCGTCCAGATTTTTCGCGATGCGGATGGCCCGCGACGACATGTTGTTCAACGTCGTGCCGGCCACGTGCGGACTCAGGATCACATTGTCCATGTTCAGCAGAGGGCTGTCCGGGTCCATGGGCTCCTGCGCGAACACATCGAGTCCTGCGCCGGCGATGATGCCCTTCTGCAACGCCTTGACCAGAGCAGCTTCATCTACCAGTTCGCCTCTGGCCGTATTGATCAAGATCGCATCCCTGTCCATCATCGCCAGGGTCTTTGCATTGATCATCTGCGCCGTTTCGGGGGTAGCAGGGGCGTGGAGACTGACCACTTCACTTTCCCGCAGCAACTCCTCAAGAGGCTTGCAGAGGATCCCGAGCGCCGTCTCCGTCTCGATGGATTGCCGCTGCACATCGAAATAGAGGATCTTGCATTCAAAGCCCTTCAGGAGTTTGACCAGATTTTTCCCAATATTGCCCATGCCGACGATCCCGACCGTCTTTCCCGTCAAATGCTGGTTCATCCCCTTGAGCTCCGTTTGAACCCATTTCTTGTTCCGCAGGTTGACGTTGGCATAGACAAGATGTCGCATCACAGCCATCATGAGCATCAACGCCATCTCTGAAACCGGAATCGCGTTGATCCCCGCCGTGAGATAAACTTTGATTTTTTTCTCACGGGCGGCATCCAGATCAATTTTATCCACGCCCACGCCGCACTTGTGGATGAGTTTGAGCTTGGGCGCCTGCCCGATCATCTCGGCATCCACCTTCGGCCATCCGGCCCATAGAAAATCGGCCGCCGCCGCCAAGTCCAACTGCTCCTGACGATCGTATGACGAGGCATAACGAATATCATAATCGTCGCCGAGATACTGATTGATGACCTTCCTCACGTCATCAACGATCACATCCAATACCGAAAGCGTGTATTTCATTTCTGACTCCTTTTTCGAAAAAGGGAACATTCTGCCCAACTTCGGCAACCAGACGCGCCGGTTGCCGGGGCAGAGCATCGTTCACCGACCCTCTGCCGCTTTGCCCCGAAAATCGCAAATAATATGCCAATGCGATATCATACTGATAATATAGACTTTTATTCAAAGCAGGTCCGAGGGTTTGCAGAAAGGACCGTCTGCCAACGAAAGCAGGAACAGAATGTAAAAAGATACTGACACTTCATGGCTTCAAAACAGGGATATCGCCCCCAAAAAAACAGTCTGTCGTGGTATTGGTGAACGATCCGTTAAAGTCCTATTGACATTTTCTCTATCTTCAGCATAATGCACGTAAGCGTTTCTCCATCTGCAAGGAATCGAGTCTCATGGAAAAGATCAAGATCGGCATCATCTGCAGCAGTCGCACTCTTGTAGATATGGCCCGAAACATGGCAGAACAAAAAGGCCTTGAAGTGACCAGCGCATATCTTGGACTAGATGCAGCGGTACCCATCGTCGAACTTATGGAAAGAGAAGGCGCGGAGGCGATATTGGCCAGAGGGGGCACGGTACGAATGGTGAGGGAATGCGCACGCATTCCGGTGATCGCCCTGCCTCAGTCGGCAACGGATATTTTGGCGTGCATGAAGGAAGCGTCGAGTTATGGCAGAAACATCCTCTACATCTCATTCCAGGAGACGATCTCCGGTCTCGGCTTCATCGAAGAGATGCTGGGCTGCAACCTCGCGCAGATGATCTGTCGTGACCAAGCCGATCTTGAGCGAATCATTTCCCTCTATTGCAAACAATTTGATGTCGTGATCGGCGGGTCTTCAACGATCAGCGTCGCAAAGAAATTCGGCATGAACGTCGTTGAGACAAAAACGCCCGAAGAGGTGATCCGAGCGGGAATCGAAAACGCCATATCCGTTGTTCGCGCAAATCGGGAAGAACAGAAGAAGGCCATGAATTTTCGCTACATCATCGATTCCGTTTCCGAAGGCGTCATCTCTTTCGATCACGCCGGGGCGGTGACGAATATCAACAATATGGCAAAAACATTGCTGAAATCAGCCGATACGGACGATGACCTGGACGAGACGATCGGTAAAATTTTCAACAACCGTTCGCTGAACAGGGCCGTCAAGACCCAGACGCCGGTCCTCGACAAAGTTGAGGATGTGAACAACGAAAAGTATGTTTTTAGCCATATCCCGGTCATCCTCAACGGAAGGACCACCGGCTGCGTCACAACGTTCAAGCCCCTCTCGAATGTGATTCGTGTTGAATCCGAGGTCCGGAAGTCCCTCTCCAGAGGGTTCACTGCCAAATATACCTTCAACAACCTCGTCCATAAAAGCAAAGTCATGAATGAACTCATCATGATGTCGAATCGCTTCGCCTCCTCCCATTCCACCATTCTTATCATTTGAGAAACGGGCACCGGCAAAGAAATCCTCGCACAAAGCATCCACAACTGGAGTTCCCTATCCCCAAATCCCTTCGTTTCCATCAACTGCGCCGCCCTTTCCGAGCAGCTTCTGGAAAGCGAGCTCTTCGGCTATGAAGAGGGGGCCTTCACCGGCTCCAAGAAAGGCGGGAAACCCGGCCTCTTTGAAATTGCCCATACGGGGACCATCTTTCTTGATGAGATCACCTCGACCTCTCAGCGCGTTCAACGCCATCTGTTGCGTGTATTGCAGGAAAGGGAGGTCATGAGAATCGGCGCCAACCGAATCGTCTCCATTTCTGTTCGCGTCATTGCAGCCTCGAATGACAATATCGAAAATGAGGTATACAGCGGGGCATTCCGCGAAGATCTCTTCTTTCGTTTAAATGTCTTGCGGATCAAAATCCCGCCATTGCGGGAGAGGCTCGAGGACATCCCCCTGCTGCTGGAGCATTTTATCAACAACCTGGCGCGACAGGCCCATAAGGAACCCTTCAGGATTCCCCAAAGACATCTGGTCAAACTCCGGCAGTACCCCTGGCCCGGCAATGTGCGGCAGCTGGGCAATTTTGCGGAGCGGCTCTGCCTTCTTTCCGGCGATAAATTCAAGACTGGGATTTTTGACCAACTATACTCGGAGCTTGTCCAATATCTCCCGCCGCACATTCACCGGAAGGTTTCAACCATCAACCCAAGCAGGATGAAAGAGGGGCACTCAACAACGAATATCGTCGAGGAGTCGGAAACCATCCGACGCGCCATCGAAACGTCCGGCCACAACAAGAGTGAGGCGGCGCGAAAATTGGGGATCAGCAGGACAACGCTCTGGAAGAAGTTAAAGCTCATGAATTAAGCTTCTACCACCACATTCTTCCTCTTGAGCTTCATGATTTGCCGTATGCCAACTCAGAGGAACGCCACTTCCAAGCATCAGCAGCAGGTTAAATACGCTGAGTTGAACGGCGTAGATTCCGAATACGGAAACGGCGATGATCTCGGGAATCAAATACTTCGGCGGTGTTTCAATTACCTTGGCAAATACCTTGACCAAAGGGAGATTCAAAATTAGCGGCATAACATCGCTGTGGTTCCGACATCGACGCCGAGGATCCTCATGATGCCCCTGCCCCCTTTCCGATGAACCGTTGATCCTGCCTCGCCAGCCCCCCTTTCGGAAGGTCCGGGAAAACCCGGTGAGCAGGGACGGTCTAATTTATTCCCCCTCGGTAATATTATTCTTGACATCATCTGAACATAAGGCTATTATTCCCTAACGGGAATCATGGAGGGATAATTGAATAACAGGGTGGCAACGGTGACGGATATCGGCGCTGCTATTCGCAAGAAGCGTAAGGCAGACGGCCTGACCCTGGCTGATGCAGCTGGCTTATGCGGGGTCGGGTACCGATTCATGTCCGATCTGGAAAACGGCAAAGAGACGGTGCAGGTCGGGAAGGTTCTCAAGGTTCTGACCGCACTGGGACTCGAAATGACCATTGCAGCAAGGAACTGGCCGAATGAATAGCCCTGCTGACAAGGACAATCCAGGTCTCGATGTCTATCTCCGGGAGCAGAAGATTGGCCGGCTCTGGCTCGATGAAAGGCGCCGCTTCGCCTTCCAATATGATGCGGCATGGATCGGTCAGCCCATAGCAGTCCCTTTATCGTTGCACCTGCCGCTGAAGGCGGAGCCATACCCTGATGATCTTGCCCGACCCTTCTTTTCCAATCTCCTGCCCGAGGCGGAGATCAAACGGGTCATCGCGCAACGCCTGCGGATCTCAGCAGACAACGACTTTGCCATGCTCAACCTTATTGGCGGGGAATGCGCCGGGGCGGTCTCGGTGCTGCCCGCGGGGGCTACGCCCACTGCGGACCCCGGCTATCGGGAACTCAACGATGAGGAATTGCACAAGATCATCATCGACCTTCCCCGCAGACCGCTCATGGCCGGGTTGGAGGGCATACGCCTTTCCCTGGCCGGTGCGCAAAACAAGCTCCCCGTGTACATGGAAGGGAACCGGATTTTTATCGCCTCAGGGAATGCGCCGAGCAGCCACATCCTGAAGCCCCCGATTCGGGATATAGAGGATACGGTCGGCAATGAAGCCTTCTGCATTATGCTCGCCCAAAGGATGAAGCTTCCGGTATCAACGGTGACGATTCGCCAAGGCATTGATCGGATCTTTATCATTGAACGTTATGATCGAAGCCGAAACAAGAGTGGAAGCTTGGTACGCCTCCATCAGGAAGACTTCTGCCAGGCCCTGGGATTCCTGCCTGACCAGAAGTACGAAAGTGAAGGTGGTCCAGCATTGTCACAGTGTTTTGGTCTGTTGCAAGAGAGAAGCATACGGCCGGCTGCCGATCGTATGGCCCTATTGCGCTGGACCATTTTTAATTATCTAATCGGCAATGCCGATGCCCATGCCAAGAATCTGGCAATGCTCTTCTCGGATCGAGGACCGCAGCTTGCCCCCTTCTACGATCTCCTCTCAACGCAGGTCTATCCGGATTTGACGGACAGACAAGCCATGAGGATCGGCGGCGAGAACCGGCCTTCCTGGATCCACCGGAGGCACTGGGAGAGATTCGGTGAAGCCATCGCGATCACGCCCAGGCTTGTTTTAAATACACTGCAAAACATGACCATAGCGATCATGCCGGCAGCGGAAGGTTTGGCTGAGGAATTTCAGAAGACCTATGGCACAAGCACGATCATCGACAAGATTCTGGCGGTCATAAGGAAAAGGGCAGAAACTGTTACCGCCGGTCAGGAACTGGGCCAACCACAGCGGATAAAATGAGGCCAGGTCATTGAGCAGGTGCAGTTGTTCCCTTCCAAGTTTCAATCCTTGTAGCGTTATTCCTTTGT
>Ga0209835_1001225_pt1 | contig 14702 bp, 13 predicted proteins | sample LakKivwa52mmetaG_FD_184138 | JGI IMG/M metagenome (GOLD analysis project Ga0209835, IMG submission 184138) | Anoxic lake water microbial communities from Lake Kivu, Rwanda to study Microbial Dark Matter (Phase II) - Lake Kivu water 52m metaG... | ecosystem: Environmental > Aquatic > Freshwater >...
CACCACCACCGCGACCGTGCTCGCGGAAGCGCTCTTCCGCAGCGGGCTGAAGTTCATTGCCGCGGGCGCAGATCCCAACGCGCTCATCCGTGGCATGCGCAAAGGTGTCGAGAGCGTGACTGGAACGATCGCATCGCTCTCGCGCCCCGTTGCGAATGTCGAAGGCGGTATCGAGCATGTTGCCACGATCAGCGCGAACAATGATTCGGAAGTTGGCGCGATCATGGCCGAGGCGTTCGAGAAGGTCGGGAAGGACGGGGTCATCACTGTCGAGGAAGGCAAGGGGCGCGACACGATCGTGGACGTGGTGGAAGGCATGCGCTTCGACCGCGGCTACCTCAGCGCGAACTTTGTCACCAACACCGAAGACATGGAGGTCGATTTCGACAAGGCACTCGTCCTGATCCATGAGGACAAGATCGACTCGGTCACCAAACTCGTGCCCTTCCTCGAGAAAGTGATGGAATCGAAGAAGCCGCTGCTGATCATCGCCGAGGATGTGACAGGCGAGGCGCTCAGCACGCTCGTGATCAACAAGATGCGCGGCGTACTGAACGTCTGCGCAGTGAAGGCGCCCGGCTACGGTGACCGCCGCAAGGCCATGCTCGAGGACATCGCGATCCTCACTGGTGGCACGGCGATCATGAAGGATCTCGGCATCGAGCTCGACAAGGTCGCGATCTCCCAGCTCGGGCAAGCGAAGAAGGTCACCGTCGATTCGGACAACACCACGATCGTCGAAGGCGCAGGTAGCACGAAGTCCATCCAGGGGCGATGCACGCAGATCCGCAGCGAGATCGAGCGAACCGACTCCGACTACGACCGAGAGAAACTGCAGGAACGCCTCGCAAAGCTCGCGGGCGGCATTGCGCAGATCAAGGTTGGCGCGAGCAGCGAAACCGAACTGAAGGAGAAGAAGGGACGCGTTGAGGACGCGCTGCACGCCACACGCGCCGCCGTTGCTGAAGGCGTGGTGCCCGGTGGCGGACTGTCGTTCATCCGTGCGATCCCAGGCCTCAAGAAGGTCCGCGAGCAACTCGAAGGCGACGAAGTCTTCGGCGTCGATACGGTCGCCGAGGCACTGGTCGTCCCGCTCGCCACCATCGCTGTGAACTCTGGCGAGCGTGGATCGGTCGTCGTGGCGAAGGTCTCCGCGCTCAAGGGCAGCGAAGGCTTCAATGCGCTCACTCGCACCTACGGCGACCTGCTGAAGCAGGGCGTCATCACTCCCGCCAAGGTGGACCGCGCTGCGCTGCAGAACGCGGCGAGCGTTGCGGGCCTGCTGCTCGCGACCGACTCGATCATCACCGAGGCGCCAAAGCCGAAGGATGAAGGCAAGGGCGGCGGCCACGGACATGACCACGGCATGGGCGGCATGGGTGGCATGGGCGGCATGGGCGGCATGGGAGGCATGGGCGGCATGGGAGGCATGGACTTCTGATTCCTCCCCCCGTGCGCTGATCCAACAAGATTTTTCCTGTCAATCACAACTGTACGAACCATCAACAACTTTTACGGAGAACACACATGAGCACCGTTCGACCACTCGAAGACCGCATCGTCGTCAAGCCTCTCGATCCAGAGACCAAGACCGCATCGGGAATCTTCCTGCCCGAGACTTCGAAGGAAAAGCCGATGCAGGGCAAAGTCATTTCCGTCGGTCCAGGCAAGCTGCTTGAGAACGGCACCCGTCTGAAGCCCACTGTCACCAAAGGCGACACGGTCGTTTTCGGCAAGTACTCGGGCACCGAGATCGAGATCAAGAGCGTGACGCACCTCATCATCCGCGAGAGCGAACTGCTCGGCGTGATCGAAGGCTGATCGGAACGACACACAAACCCCAGAGAAGGCATACACACATGTCCAGCAAGCAAATGAAGTTTTCGACCGCAGCGCACACTGAACTCAAGCGCGGTGTCGATCAGATCGCGAAGGCGGTCGCCGTCACGATGGGCCCAGCAGGGCGCAATGTGATCGTGCAAAAGTCCTTCGGCAGCCCATCCGTCACAAAGGACGGCGTGAGCGTGGCGAAGGAAGTGGAGCTCTCGGAGCCGTTCCAGAGCATGGGCGCCAAGCTCGTGGCGCAGGTAGCGAAGAAGACCGCGGACATTGCGGGCGATGGCACGACAGCCGCCACGGTTCTCGCGTCGGCGATCTTCAATGGTGGGCTCAAGTTCGTGGCGACGGGCGCGAACGCTGTCGCGATTCAGCGCGGCGTGAACGATGCCGCACGCATCGCGGGCGAGAGCATCACCTCCTCCGCGACGAAGTGCAAGGGCCGCGATGATCTCACGAAGATCGCCACAGTCAGTGCGAATCACGATGGCGAGATCGGATCACTCATCGCCGAGGCGATCGACAAGGTCGGCGCCACCGGCGTCGTCGAGATTGAAGAGGGCAAGACTGCCGACACGACGCTCGACTATGTCGAGGGCATGTGCTTCGACAAGGGCTACCTGTCGCCGTACTTCATGACGGATCCGAAGAAGGCTGAGTGCGTGCTTGAGAACGCGCTCGTCCTCGTGTACGAGAAGAAGATCTCCAACCTCGTCGATTTCCTCCCGCTGCTGAACAAGGTCGCGTCGGCCAGCAAGCCGCTGCTCGTCATCGCAGAGGAAGTGGAGAACGAGGCGCTCGCCGCGCTGGTGGTCAACCGCCTCCGTGGCGTACTCCAGATCTGCGCGGTCAAGGCGCCTGGATTCGGTGATCGCCGCAAGGCCATGCTTGGCGACATCGCCACGCTGACGGGCGGCACCTTCTTCGCCGAGGATCTCGGTCGCACGCTCAACGATGTTGAGCTGAACGAGCTCGGCACTGCTCGGCGTGTCGTCGTCACCAAGGACGAGTGCACGATCATCGAGGGCGCGGGCAAGAAGAACGCGATTCAGGAGCGCATTGCACAGATCCGCACGCAGCACGACAAGTCCACTTCGGACTATGACCGTGAGAAGCTGAACGAGCGCCTCGCGAAGCTGACGGGCGGCGTGGCGATTATCCATGTCGGCGCCGCGACGGAAGTTTCCATGAAGGAGAAGAAGGACCGTGTGGATGACGCGCTGCACGCCACCCGCGCTGCTGCGAAGGAGGGCTATGTCGCCGGTGGTGGCGTGGCGTTCCTGCGCGCTGTCGAGGCGGTGAAGAACGCGCGCCGCAAGGCGGAAGGCGATGAGGTCTTTGGCTACGACATCGTGGTCGAGGCGCTTCGCCAACCAACGTGGCAGATCGCCACGAACTTCGGAACCGACGGCGACGTCGTGGTGGACCGCGTGCTCGAAGGCAAGGGCGCGTTCGGCTTCAACGCATCGACGGGTGAGTACGAGGATCTCATCAAGGCGGGCATCATCGATCCCGCGTTGGTGGCCAAGACCGCCATCGAGAACGCCGCCAGCGTCGCAGGGCTCATGCTCACAACCGATGTTCTGGTGACGGAGCTGAAGGAAGAAACCACGCCCACGGAGGGAGCGGTCTCCTGAATCCAATGACTCGTCGACGGAGGATCGTGCGGCGTTCGGCCTCGCGGTCCTCCGTCTTTCATTGGCTGTCTTCTGCGCAGCGTTGATGAATCATGCCTGCTGAGCGCGACTATTACGAGGTACTTTCCGTCGAGCGCACCGCCTCGGGCGACGAGATCAAGCGCGCGTATCGCCGCATGGCGATGAAGTGGCATCCCGATCGCAACCCTGGCGATGCCAAGGCGGAGGTCGAGTTCAAGGTCTGCGCGGAGGCGTACGAGGTTCTCTCCGATCCGCAGCGGCGAACGCTGTACGACCAGTACGGACACGCGGGACTCCGCCAAGCGCCGGGGCATGACTTCTCGCGGATGCGGCCCGACGACATCTTCTCCATCTTCAACGACATCTTCGGCGGCGGCGGTGGCGGCGGCGGACGACAGCGGCGCGGTCCTGTGCGCGGCTACGACCTTGAGACAAGCGTCGAGATCACGCTCGACGATGTGCTGCGCGGCAAGGAGATTGAGGTGAACTTCACGAGACGCGATGTGTGCGGCGCATGTGAGGGAAGCGGCGCCAAGAAGGGCACGAAGCCGATCCAGTGCCCGACTTGTGGCGGGAACGGTCAAGTGGCGCAGGCGGGCCTCGGCGGCATGTTCCGCATGGTGACGACCTGCCCGAACTGCCGCGGACGCGGGTCCGTCATCAGCGAAGCGTGCCCAGAATGCCGTGCAACGGGGCGCGTTCCACGAAAGCGAAATCTCTCGGTGCGCATTCCCAAGGGGATTTCAGAAGGCCAAGTGATCCGAGTTGCAGGCGAGGGTGAACCGCCGCCACAGGAAGCGGATGCCGGGGGCAAGGGCCCGCGCGGCGATCTTCATGTGGTGATCACCGTGACCGATCACGAGTCGTTTGAACGCGTCGAGGATGATCTCGTCTGCACGCGCGACATCAGCTTCTCGCTCGCGGCGCTTGGTGGGCGAGTGCGCGTGGAGACACTCGAAGGGCCGCAGGAAGTGGACATTCCCAACGGATCGCAGGATGGCGACATCGTCACGCTTGAGAACGCCGGACTCCCCCACCTTCGCAAGCCTGAACAGCGTGGTGATCTGCGGGTCGGGTTGCGAATCGTTGTCCCGCGTAGGCTTTCCGCGGACCAGCGTCGCCTGCTTGAAGAGTTGGCCACGCTCGATGGCACAGATGGAGAAGAAATCCGACCGCGTGAGAAGAGTTTCTTCAAGAAGATCAAGGACTCGATTGCTGGAAGCGAGAGCTGATGCGCCGCAGAATGTTTGAGACGCTCGCGTAGGTTCAACAGTCGAAAACGAAGGAAAGAGACACGAAGATGGAAGTGAAGCCAAAGCGCAATCAGGAAGATGCCCCAAACGACCATGAGGACGCGGCCTCGGATGCGTCAAACGCCGCGGTGGCCGCAAATGGGAGCGAGAGTGATCCTCTTGCGGAACTGCAGCGACAGGTCGAGGAGCGTCAGCAGGCGTATGTGCGGGTACTGGCGGACTTCCAGAACTTCCAGCGGCGCGCGCGGGAAAATGAGTCGCGTGCGCGGGAGATCGGCATCTCGTTCGTTGCGCGAGCGATCGTTCCTGTGCTGGAGAACATGGATCTTGCACTCGGACACAATCTGCGATCGTTGCCCGCGGACAAGCTCGCCGATGGTGTGACGCTGCTGCGGACTGAACTGCTGAAGGCGCTCGCGCAGTGCGGCGTGGACCGTATCGATCCGGCGGCCGGCGATGAGTTCAATCCGATGCTTCACGAAGCAGTCTTGGAGCAGCCCACGGGCGCGGTTCCGCCAGGACGCATTGCGCAGTGCATGCAGGCCGGGTACCGCCTCGGCGATGTGCCACTGCGGCCCGCGAAGGTCGCGGTCGCGCGCGCCGCCACCTGACCATGCCGACATATGAGTATGTCTGCCGCGGCTGCGGCTTCGAGTTCGAGCGGTTTCAGTCGATCACCGCCTCGGCCGTGCGAACCTGTCCGCGCTGCGGCGCGCGAAAGGTGGAACGCCGCATAGGCATCGGTGGCGCAGTGATCTTCAAGGGCGGCGGCTTCTACGAAACTGACTACCGCAGCGAGTCCTATCGCAAGGGCGAGGAGTCGGAACGCGGCGCGAAGGATGCCGCAGGCAAGAGCGAGTCATCGAAGACGGATGCGGCAACGCCACCGACACCGAAGAGTGGTGCGGCGACCACAGCCGAGGCTGGAGCGGGCTCCAATGTGCAGGGCGCTGCGGGCGCCGGCGCTGCGGGTGCCGGCGCTTCGGGAGCGGGTGCGACAGATGCCGAAGGCACCAAGGCTGCGAAGGAAGCGGCAAGAACGAAGGCGACACCGTCAAGCGCACAGCGCGGCAAGAGCCACGCGCGCGAGGGTCGCGGCATCGGTAATGTCCTGCAGCTCGGGCGCGAAGGCCCGCGGCGCGAGGGGCGTTCGCCGAAAGCGTCCAAAGGGACAAGGAAAAGAGGAAAGAAATGAGTGACGCACTCCGAACACAGATTCTCAGCCATCTCGGGCACAACGGCTATCGGCCGGTGCGCACGCGGGAACTTGAGCAGCAACTGCGCATCCGCGAAGGACAGTCCGCGGAGTTCCGCCGCGTGATCGACGATCTCGCGACCGAGGATCACATTGACATCAGCGCCGACGACATCGTGCGACTCACGCGCTTCAAGGATGAGACAACCGGTCGCATTCGAATCAGCGCGCGCGGCAACGGGAGCGGGTTCGTGGTGCCCGATGTTCCATCGCGTGAAGGCGATCTGTATGTTGCCGAGCACGATGTGAATGGTGCGATCAGCGGCGACCGCGTTCGTGTCGCCGTGATTCGGCGCGGAAAGGACTGGGACCGCGCACCAGACGCACGTCCAACGGGTCGAGTGCTTGAAGTGCTTGAACGCAAGCAGACGCGCTTCCCCGGCCAACTGCAACGTGAGGGGCGCGGCTGGGTCGTGCTGCCCGATGGCCGTGCGCTCACCGAGCCGATCGTGGTGCGCGATCCTGGCGCGAAGGATGCGCACGAGGGCGACAAGGTGATCGTGGAAGTCACTCGATTTCCAGATACGCGAGCCCGAGCCGAGGGCGTGATCATCCGACGGCTCGGCGTTGCGGGTGAACCAGATGCCGAAACGCTGTCGGTGATGGCGATGTACGAACTGCATGAGGAGTTCCCCACTGCGGTCCTCGATGAGGCCGCCGCGGCCGCGCGCGACTTCGAGACGCAGCGCGAAGGACCGTGGCAGGGACGTGAGGATCTCACGGCGACTTCGGTCTTCACGATCGATCCGCCTGATGCGCGCGATTTCGATGACGCCATCAGCATCGCATTCGATGCCACGCGGGATGAATGGACGCTGGCGGTGCATATCGCTGATGTCGCAGGCTTCGTTCGGCGCGGCAGCACGCTCGATGACGAGGCGCGTGCGCGTGGCAACAGCGCGTACCTCCCCCGCCGCGTCATTCCGATGCTGCCTGAAACGCTCTCGAATGGCGTGTGCTCGCTGCAGGAGGGCGTGCCGCGTTTGGCCAAGACGGTGTGGATCACCTTCGATGGAACGGGCCGCGTGCTGTACGAGCGATATGCCAATACGGTGATTCGATCACGCAAACGCCTGACGTACCTGGAGGCACAAGCGGCGATCGACGGCAATCTTGTGCAGGCGAGGATTCATGCGAAGACGGAGACACCGATCGATGATGCCCTGCTGGAGGAGCTTCGACTGAGCGAGCGTCTTGCGAAGCTGCTGCGTGCGCGCCGAGTGAACGACGGCATGGTGGTGCTTGCACTTCCTGACTCGGATCTGGTGTTCGCCGCCGATGGTCGCGTCTGCGATGTGCAGCCCGAGGACAATGCGTTCACTCACACGCTGATTGAGATGTTCATGGTCGAAGCGAACGAGGCGGTGGCACGGCTCTTTGCGTCACTCGGTCTCCCCGCACTGCGGCGCATCCATCCCGAGCCGTCGTTCCACGATGTTGAGGCACTTCGACTTGCGGCGCGCGCCGCGAAGGTTCGCCTGCCCGATGAACCCACGCGCAAGGATCTGCAGGCGCTCGTGGATGCGACGCGCGGCACGGACAGCGAGCGTGCGATCCACTTTTCGGTACTTCGTTCGATGGCGAAGGCGACCTATTCACCCGCGCTCATCGGGCATTACGCCCTTGCGAGCGAGCACTATCTGCACTTCACGAGCCCGATCCGCCGCTACCCAGATCTGGTGGTGCATCGCATGCTCGATGCGTGGGCAGAGCAGACCGACAACGGCAAGAACCCGCCCGGGGGCAAGCGGCGCCGCGAACTGCTTGATCGCCTGCGCGAAGATCCCCGCGTGGAGAGTGCCGACGCACTGGTGCGTTGCGGCGAGCACTGCAGCGAGACGGAGGTTCAGGCCGAGAACGCCGAGCGCTCCTTGCGGACCTTCCTCGTGCTGCAGTTCTTGCGCGACGAGCATGGAGCCGACACCTTCACGGGTGTCGTCACGGGCGTTTCACCGGGCGGCGGCGGTGTGTTCGTGATGCTCGATCAGTATCTGGTGGATGGGATGATCCGCCTGCGTGATGTTGGTCGCGGCGAGCGGTGGGTTCGCAGCGAGAGCACCGGTCGCCTCTCCGCTGCACGCAGCGGCGCGAGCCTTGGCATCGGTGATTCGGTGGAGGTGAGGATTGCAGCGATCGACCTCGCGACGCGGCAGATGGAACTGGAACTGCTGCGCACCATCCGCGCGGCGCGCGTCGGGGTCGGGCGGAGCGAGGATTCGCCCGCCGAAGGTCGAAGGCACAAAGGGTTCGTCGGCGGCCGCGGCGCGCCACGCGGCGAGCGCGGACACAAGAAGGGCTTCAAGCGAGGTCGCCGCGGGCAACGGGGACGCTGACACGGGAGCGAATCCCTGCGCGCGCGGCGCAACGCCCATGGAGACCCATGGAGATCCATGGAGATCCATGGAGATCCATGGGGATCCATGGAGGGCGTCGGTTGCGTTCACCGACCGAAGCACTCGCGAAGAAACGACTCAAGCCGCGTGAAGGCGCGGTTCGCGATGCGCTCGTCGTAGCCCATCCCCTGTGCTCGGTCGTTGGCAGCTGGATTGGTGAAGGCATGCACGGTGTTGCCGTATGCATCGATCTCCCAGTGCGCACCCGCATCGGTCATCTCCTTCGCGAACGCGACCATTGCATCGGGCGTCGCCATCGGATCCGCATATCCGTGCAGCGCAAGAACGCGCGCGGAGATTTGCTTCTGCTTGCCGAGTTGCGGCGGCGCGAACAGCGCGTGGAAACCCGCCACACCCAGTACACCTTCGCATCCATCGCGCGCGACATCGAATGCGCACAAACCTCCGAAGCAAAAGCCGATGACCACCACCTTCTGTCCATCTGCCCCTGGGATGCGACGCGCAGCGGCGACGATCGCGCGGAGTCGCTGACGAAGTTTGGCGCGGTCATTCGTGAAGCCGGTCATCAGCGCGGACGCCTCATCGGGCGTCTTGGCGACCGCATGTTCGCCGTAGATATCCGCTGCGAATCCGATGTATCCCAGGCGCGCCATACGCGTGGCATGGGAGTCCATGAGTTCGTCACGCCCCCACCAGTGATGACACACGACAACGACGGGCGCGGGCAGGGTGAGCGCCGCCTCGCGCGCCACGAACCCTTCGCACCGCTGTTCGCCATCGGAGTACAGATATGTTTCGGTCTGCATGACGGGCATTTCTACCGTGGGCAAGAAGTTCGGTGTGCTTGTGGGGAACGCACGCGCAGCGAGCTAGCTTCCGTCCGTTCCGCATGAGGAGGGAAATCAGCGTGGCAAAAAAACCGGGGGCAATGGAACGAGAGATTCTGGTACGGCGTGCGACGGCAGTGCTTTGGGGGGTTGGGTTCCTGCTGTTGATGATTGGTGGCCGCGGTGTGCTTGCCGCAACGCGCGCAGGAGCGTGGGAGCATCACATGGACTTGGTCGCACCCGCCGAGACCCTGCCGCTTGGACTCGGTAGTTGCGTCTCGGCGAGCGCCGATGGGCTGCTTGCGATCGGTAGCGGTCGAGACCGCGATATTGGGGTGGACGCTGGAACTGTCACGCTGTGGCAACCAGCCTCAGGCGGTGGTTCGCCGATCGCCGTGATCCCACATCCGAAGGGGTCAACCTCGTCTGGGTTTGGATTGTCGGTGGCACTGGATCCGCGTGGCTCGCTGCTGTGCATTGGTGCACCCCACGAGACGGGCGGACTCGGCTGGCCTGATGGGTTTCAAGTCGGTCGTGTCTATATCTATGCGCTCGATCGGGGCGGTCCGCGACTCGAGTGGCGTCTCACGACAGTGCTGGACTCCCCTACAGATGGCGCACGAGGCAGCGCGGGCGGGCACTTTGGCGCATCCGTCGCAACCGATGGTGTTCATGTCGTGGTTGGATCACCCGATGACTCTGGGCAGGCGTTTGCGTCGGGTCGCTGCGATGTCTTTGTGCAAGGCGATGGTGGGTGGAAACACGCCGCGCACTTCCCATCGCCAACGGGAGAGATGACCGGGCGATTTGGGCAGGCTCTCGCGATCGATGGCGAGGTGATCGCAGTCGGATGGTCGCAGGCCGACGGTTCGTTCCCCAATCAGGGTCGCGCGGATCTCTTTTTCCTGTCGAGGCAGCCCAAGCACGAGGGTTGGTATCACGGAGCGGTGCTGCACTCGCCGACGCCGACTCATGCAGGAATGTTTGGCGCGTCGATCACCGTGGATGGCGAACTCATTGCAGTTGGTGCACCACGCGAGTGGACGGGGCGCGAGATGGCGCAGCGCACTGGCCAGATCCATCTCTGGCGGGTGAATCGTGCGGATGCGCTTCGTGCACGATTCGTGGAGTCGATCGCGCCGCCCCAGTCAGTCTGTGATGGCGTGGGCGGAGTGCGACCCGAGGCGTTTGGTATGTCCCTTGCACTCCGCGGTCCACTGCTCGCCGTCGGTGCGACTGAGGCATGTGGACTCGCCCCTGCTGGCCGCGAATCTGTTGTCCTTGAAGGAAGCGGTTGTGTGCATGTGATGGAGCGAAGCGGCGGATCGTGGACAGCGACCGCTCGGCTTCAGTCACCAAGGCCAATGGCGGAGGTTCACGATGGATGGAGCGTGGCCATGAGCGCCGAGGGACAACCATGGATCGCCGCCGCACGACTCGGTGACTTGGAGGCGCCTGCTGGTCCCGGACGAGTCATGGTCTTCACTGCCGCGCGCGCAGCGGAGGATCTCAACGGGTTGAGTGCGTTCAGCCGATAGGTCTTGCATGAAGCAGAGAACAACGGCCCTCGCGTGGGGCTCGATCGGCTGGGCTGGCATGGGGGTGATCGCTGGCGGCACGCTTGCGCTTCTACTCGCGGCGCGCGGTACGCAGGCGAATGACACGCCCACCGTTCTGGATCAGGCTGCGACGACTCAGAAGGCGCCTGCTGGCGACCGAAAGGGGCGGCGATGTGTTGCGGTGTCCTTTGTCGATCCGAATCAGTCGCGGCAGATCTTCGCGGGTGACTCGTCGCAGCTCACCATCCGAGGAGAAGTCCCCTGTGCCGACGCGGTCGTGGGCTGGAGCAGGGTCGGTCCAGTCCGCCTGTGGGACGACGGACTTGTGGAGTGCCTTGTGAATCCCGTTCCACCCTGCCCACAGGGGGATGGCAGCGTGTTCTACGCGTGGTTGGGCTTTCCAAATCCCAACGCCAACTGAGCCTTGGATCCATCGGTGGGATACCAACGCTCGATGACTGACTGCCAACTCTCGGCGCTGGTGCACCGAATGAAGTCCGCTTTCACTTCGTCCGCACGTGGATGGTGTGCAGCGAACTTGATGCCAAACTTTCGCATGCGACGACTGGTCGCCGCGTCGCTGTAGAGAATCGATGCCAACTCGAAGTGCCGCTCAAGTGCTGCACGCTGCTGCATGAGCGATGGCGGCTGCGGCTCCAGTCCTGCCATCATCGCACGCGCCTGCTGGAAAATCCACGGATTGCCGATGCAGCCGCGCGCCACACTGACGCCGCTGACGCGACACTGATCGAGCATCGCAAAGATGTCGGAGACGGTCCACACGTCGCCTGAACCAAAGATCACTCGGTCGCCGCGTCGACGCGTGAGATCCTCAAGAAACTCCCATCGACCCGGACCGAGATACTTTTGCCGCACCGTGCGACAGTGCACTGTTGCCCAAGCGTAACCAATGTCATAGCACGCATCAAAGATTCGCTCGAAGAAGGCGGCCATTTCAGGTGTGTCATCAAACGCACGCCGCAGTTTGACGGTGCAGGGCACTCGCCCCGCAACCGCCTGATGCACTGCGCGAAGTATGTCCACGGCCTCCGCAGGATGCGCAAGGAAATGACCACCACGGTTGTTGGCACTGATCTTGCGAACTGGGCATGCGAGGTTCACGTCCACGACATCGTGCCCCATCTCGACAAGGATGTTCGCTGCACGCGCCATCTCATCGGGGCGCGATCCCATGATCTGTCCAGCGAGCGGGTGGTCATCCACGGTCGCGGCGACGTTGTCTTCCAGTTCCCCCATGCCGCACTCGGTCGCGATGAGATCTGGGTCTTCACGGATCTTGCCCTTGCCGCCGTGGATAAGCGTGCGATCAAGCAGCGCCTCGGTCACACAGAATGGACAGCCGTGCTGGCGCGCTACCAATCGCATCGCTCCATCGGAGTACCCGGCCAAACCCGCCTGAAAGAACGGGGCATCAAACCGCGGGATCAGCGCCTGCACGCGGGGATCGACGCGTGCCATGCGTGCAGTCTCCGCGATGGATCGTGACAGTCGCCGCGGCGGGAGTTCGCTGGGCGAAAGTTCGACGCTCATGGATGGAGTCTAGTCCGTACACACATGAAACCGATGTGTTCATGGAGTGTGCGTGCACCGCGCATACGCACCACGAACGAAGATGGTTTGGATCTCTACACTGCGCTCGTGATGCTGCATCGATGGCCTGCACTGCTCCGGATCGCCCTCGCGGTTCCCGCGGTGCTCGCGATCGGCTGCAACGCGAATCTGTACGACCCCAAACTGGCCACCCGCCCCTATCCCGAAGCGCTGCAGCAGGAAACTGTTGTTCAGGTGCAAGTTGTTCCAATGCAGACACAGATTCGCTTCATCAACGCCACGAGCACCAGCTACGACAACATCGACATCTGGATCAACCGCCGTTTCGTCACGCATGTGGAACGCTTCGATGCAGGGCAGCAGATGGAAGTCGAGATCGAGAACTTCCGAGATCAGTGGGGACAGTGCCCGCAGCCAGGTGGATTCTGGCGAACTCGCCCACCAACGCCCATCGTGATCACGCAGATTCAGCGCGATGAAACACGGCCATTGATCGGACTCGTGACTGTGCTCCCACCGGATGTGAAGGTGAACTCACGCGATCCGCGCTGACGGCTTGTCCCGCGCCGGGCACCAGCATCCAGCGATACCGCTCGAAAGTCCCAGTGGCAGTCCCAGTGGGCGTCCCAGTGGAAGTCCTAGTGGGAGTCCCAGTGGGAGTCCCAGTGGGACTCCTAGTGGGTACCGCTCGGCGGCGTGATCCCAAGCCGAACGCACTTCTCTTCAAACTCGCCGATCTCGCGCTTGTTCGTCGTGGCGATCGGCAATCCTGATCGAATCGCATCAATCTCGAGCCGCGTCAGATGCATCGCACCCAGGCGGTAATCCACGAACGCTTCGCACGACAGTGGCACGATCGGCTTGATCAGCTCGTACATCGCCTCCGCAAAGACGCGGATCTCATACTGCGCATGGGAATCCATGCGCAGCGAGAGGAAATGGAAGAGGTTGTGCAGATCGCACTTCCAGTACCACTCCGTATAGACCGATACGGGCAGCGCGGCGCGCGCCAACTCTCGCGCCACTCCCTTCTCCGTCAATGACATGTAATCCTTGTAGAGCGCTTCCGCACGATCGAGCAGCAGCAGAAAGTCCTGTGCGGTGCCCGCATCCACCAGACCATCACCCCCCTGCCGATTCGACGCACTCTGTGCGCGAACAGACTCGGCTGTCGGACGATAGAAACGGTCAGGCACGATCGAATAGCGCGCGCTGTACTCGTTCACATTCGCCGTGCGATGGCGGATCCACTGCCGCGCCACAAACATTGGCATGGCGATGTGGAACTTGAACTCGACCATCTCGAAGGGCGTGGTATGGCGATGCCGCAGCAAGTAGCGAATGAGACCGCGATCCTCATTCACCTGCTTGGTGCCTTCACCGTAGGACACGCGCGCCGCTTGCACGATTGCGGCATCGGCGGTCTTGCCTGAAGGCGCAAGCCGCGGCATGCAATCGACCAGTGCCACAAAGCCGTGATCGAGCACCTTCTTCGTGATGCGTGACGCGCCATCCATCACATCGACAAATGGCTGCTCGGGGAACTCGCTTCGCGCCTGCTCCGTACTTGCCGTCGGCACAGGCGAATCCGTCTGCGATGAGACGGGAGACTTCGCGATCACACTGTCATGCTGCGGGCTGCTCATCGACTGCTCGGCACTCCTGGGATCGGCTTTGGCTGCGGCAGTGACTTCCCGCGCGCAGCGAGCCAACCGTTGACTTCCGCAAGAGTACCGATTCCGCTCGGATTCCCGCGCGTGTGGAGCATGGGCGGCGCCCCATCCATGCCCGCATTCAGTCCCACGAGCTGCAGGGCAACGACCGCTGCATCGACCGCATCCTCACCGCGCATCGCCTCATCACGGGTACCGGGCCAGTTCCCGTCGCTTGGCAGACGCGTCTCCTGCCACACTGCGGTCGAGTCGGCCAAAGCCTTGTCCGAGTCGGGCCACGCCTGTTCCTGATCCGCATACACCAGACACGCCCATGCAGTGGAACGCAGCGCCACATCGACACGCTTTGCGCGCGCGCGAACCTCGTCAACGACTGAGAACCCCCAGAGGAATGCGGCGAGAGCGAGCGTGACGAACACGCCCATCAACCAAAGTGCCGCGCGCCTCGATCCGACGGGTGCCGCGCTCACATCCGCATCCCCTCAAGCTTGACGCGATCGCGGCGACGCTGCGGATCGGGCTCGGGTACTGCCGAAAGCAAGGCCTGCGTATACGGGTGTTTCGGCGCATGAATCACTTCGTCGCGCGTACCGTGCTCGACGATCTTGCCGTTCCACATGACGGCGATCCGCTGGCACGCATGATGAATGACGGCCATGTCGTGGCTGATGAAGAGGTACGAGAGCTTGAACTCGCGTTGTAGATCAGCGAGGAG
>Ga0209835_1001229_pt1 | contig 14692 bp, 9 predicted proteins | sample LakKivwa52mmetaG_FD_184138 | JGI IMG/M metagenome (GOLD analysis project Ga0209835, IMG submission 184138) | Anoxic lake water microbial communities from Lake Kivu, Rwanda to study Microbial Dark Matter (Phase II) - Lake Kivu water 52m metaG... | ecosystem: Environmental > Aquatic > Freshwater >...
ATCTCGACTGGTGGAAGCCAACAAAGGATCGGTTTGGCTTACTTATTTTATGATGTTTCCCGATGAATACAGAATTGCTGGTAAATTAAGCCCCTACCAAAAGGAAAAATTTTGCTGTTATCATCAGGCCACTAAGAGCAAAGCTCCCATGCTTCCTCTTTATCGAAAAGAACTACTCTTAGCCCATGATATAGAGTTATTCAACAGAAATTCAGCTACCCTCTAAACTTGCACCAGCTATTGATGTACAATAGATTCAACAAGTAAAGGACGTTGAATGCCTTTTTATCCAAAAAACTCCCTTTTTAAAAAGGGGGAGAAAAGTCAAAGTCCAAACAGGTCTATAGCCTGTCTAAATAAATACCTTTTTCAGAGAATCTCATGTGTGGATTAGCCGGCATTCTCTACAGCCACAGAGACCATAAAGTAGAGCCTGCGCATTTACAGCTCATGGCCAATCAGATTAGACATCGGGGCCCAGACTCTGAAGGCATCTATACAGACGGGCAGCTAGGGCTGGCGCACCGTCGCCTTTCTATTATCGATGTGGCTTCAGGCCAGCAACCCATGACTACTCCCGATCAAGGCTTTGCCCTGGTCTTTAATGGTGAAATCTATAATCACCTCGAATTGCAAAGTGAGCTCCACACCCTGGGGCATAGCTTCCGTACTCATTCTGATACAGAAGTTCTTTTACATTCTTATATGGAATGGGGTGAAGAATGTACTACTCGCCTTCGAGGTATGTATGCCTTTGCTGTTTGGGACCAAAAACAGCGTACGCTGTTTTGTGCCCGCGATCGGGTGGGCATAAAGCCTTTTTATTACTGCTTTTTCTCTGAGGGACTCGCATTTGCATCTGAACTCAAGAGTTTGCTTGTCTTACCTGGTGTTGATAAGTCTATACATACCGAAGCATTGCAAGCTTATCTACTTACTGGATATATACCTGGTGACGACTGTGCCTTTAAGGCAATTAAAAAACTGCCAGCCGGACACTCCCTGACCTTCTCACCCCAGCAGAAAGGCAAGGCCAGCCTAAAAATCAAGGAATTTTGGGATATACTAAAGGTCTCACCTCAAAACAATCCTGCTCCGCATAAGGGCAAACAAGAAATTATTGAACAAGTGCGCCAAAGCGTATCATCACATCTGATGAGTGAAGTTCCCTTAGGGGCGTTTTTAAGTGGTGGGGTAGATTCTACTTCAGTAGTTGCTTGTATGCGGCAACTTGGAGTGGAAGACTTGAAAACCATTACTATTGGTTTTTCCGATAAAGCCTTTGACGAGGCGCAAACTGCCCGTGAGAGTGCTCAGTTTTATAAAACGACACACTTTGAGCACCAACTTGAAATGGATTTGCCGGCCACCCTCCATTCAGTCGTGCAGGCATTTGATGAACCCCTGGCAGACTCTTCTGCCTTGCCTACCTTCCACCTCTGCCGTTTGGCCCGGGAAAATGTCACTGTTGTGCTTTCGGGCGATGGGGGAGATGAGTTATTTGCTGGTTACAATTGGTATACAACCCTTACCCAAATGGCTAGATCCCGCAGGGCAGTGCCAGAAATTTTGCAAAGGCCCTTAAAAGCTCTTGTAGAAACTATACCTAGGGGCTGGCGCGGTCGTGAAAATCTGTTGGGATTTTTTTCTTCTCCATTTTGGGCCTATATATATTCGAGATGTCTCTTTACACCCTCCGAAATAGATTCCTTTTTTCCCCGTTTTAAAGATGTTGCAACCCAAGTCAATTCCTTAATAGTAAAAATGGAGCATACTTTTCAAAAAGTTCAGACTCTTTCCCCTTTGCGTCAGCTCCAATACATGGACATGAAGTATTATATGGTTGACGATATCCTGACCAAAGTGGACCGGATGAGTATGCAACATTCTCTCGAAGTGAGAGTTCCACTTCTGGATAACCCTATGATTGATTTGGCCTGGTCAATGCCGGATGACTTCAAACTGCGAGAGGGTCAAAAGAAATTTTTATTCAAAACCGCACTGGAACCTATGCTACCACCAGGTCTTCTTCATAAACCCAAAATGGGATTTACCCCTCCTTTGTCCCAATGGTTTTCTGGGGGCTTATCCGAGGTGCTACAAGATACCCTGCGCAATCCTCGTGCCTTTATATGTGACCTCATGGACAAAACTTACTTACAGTCCCTCCTCAATGATTTGCAAAAACCTGTCTCATACAAAAGAGGGACAGCTGACAGATTGTTTGCTTTACTTATGCTAGAACTGTGGCATAAACAATGGTGCCAGAATTAACATACAGATTGATTATGGAAAAACGCATTCTCTATATAGCACATCGTATTCCTTATCCCCCCAATAAGGGAGATAAAATTAGGTCCTATCATGAACTAGAATATCTGTCGCGCCATTACACTGTGGATCTGGTCACCTTTATTGATGACCCTTTTGACAGAAAATACATACCCAATCTTAAAAAATATACAGCCTCAGCCCAGGTCTATTCTATATATAAGCCCTGGGCCATACTCAAAGGAATGGCCTTTTTGTTAGTGGGAAAAAGCCTTTCGCAGGGCTGGTATGCCTCAGCTAGGGTGCAACGTTATATTGATAAATTGCTGGACCGTCACAGTTATGCCTTCGCAGTATGTTTTTCCTCACAAGTAGGACAATTTTTAATGAACCGGCAGGTTACAAAAATTATTGATTTTTGTGATGCCGATTCTGATAAATTTAGGCAGTACTCCGAAAACTCAACCTTCCCCCACCGTCAATTATATTGGCTCGAATGGAAGAGACTTAAAAAATGGGAACACCAGGTCTATCAAGCCTTTGATCACTCCCTTATTGTTACCCAAGCAGAAGCCCATTTGTTTAGTGAAGGTAAAAAACTGCCTAAGTTACATGTGATGACCAATGGTATGGATACACACTTTTTTTCTCCTCTTGCTTTACCCAAAGAAAAATACCTGGTTTTTTCAGGAGATATGGCTTATCAAGCCAATATCGACGGAGCAGTTTGGTTTTGTCATGGAGTTCTACCTCTCATTCTAAAAAAAGAACCTGATTTTAAATTTTATATAGTAGGCCGCAATCCTGGTCCAGAGTTGGTTAAACTGGGAAATAAGAACCCCGCAATTATCCTGACTGGGACTGTTAAAGACATCCGTCCTTACCTTGCCCGTTCATTAGGTGCAGTAGTTCCTTTGCGCATTGCACGCGGTATTCAAAATAAGGTGCTTGAAGCTATGGCTATGGGTATACCTGTGCTCATTCCGCGGATACTCTTAATAAGTCTGGATGGCGTTCAGGAAGGTCAAGAGGTATTAGCCTTTCAAGGGGAAGAAGAATGTGCGGAAGTTTGCTTAAAAGTGCTTCGACCCAATAAAGAGGTGGAAGTGATGGCGCAAGCAGGTTGTGATTTCGTCAGGGCACAGTTCCAGTGGGAAAAAAACCTCCAGTGGTTTAGTGAAATTGTAGCTCCCTGAGTGCTTATTTTTGGACGCACAAATCTGGGCATGGGGTGAGCTAGAAGGGTTGTGTGATTGGATAAATTGGAAACTGCAACTTAAAATGACGAGTTTAGGCTAAAGAAAAGTTTAAAAGGGATCTTAAATGGAAATAGGTTATACTTACAACAAGGCCTAGTTCGATTTAACCTCATAAAATCAATAATCAACAGTTCTAAACAAAAATAGATGAGATTGATTTTCATCCTAGAAAAGAGGGGCCGCCTTATGATAAAAAAAACACTTAATTGCTTATTTTGTTACGGTGCTTTTTTTGCCCTGATAGTGGTAGCGCAAACACCCGTTCTCGATGGTTTGCTAGTAGATTTTGGTCCAACAGCAAAAGAAAATAAAACTCCCGTACCTGGTTGGACCACGGTATTTAAACAGATGTTTACAGATAATGTTGCCCTAGGCCCGGGTGGATTGGCTATTGTTGTTGGTAAAAATTCTGATTACAATCATCAGGGTGTTAAAGGCACGCCTGTCCCTTTTGTGAAAAATACCCGTATTACCGTGCGCTGGTATAGCAATTTTGATGCGCCCATTACTTTTAAACCAAAAATCTCCTTCATTGATTCAGGTGAACCTGGAAATACTCCTAAAGCTAACTGGTATTTAATGTCAGAAACCCAGATCTATCCGGGTGGTATAGCAATCAGTAAATTTGATATCCCCGACAGCCTTGCTGGAACCTATGGGTTGATTAATATTGCTGCTGCTTATGGTACAAACAAGGGTTTAGTGTTCGATAAATTAAGCGTTTTTCAGCCTAAATCCCTAGATCAAAGTCCACCTCAAACGCCACTAGCACCGCAAATGCAAACTCTGACCAGTGGCTTGGTGATCCTCAACTGGGCAAGTGCCTCGGATGATAAAGGAGTTGATGCCTATCATGTCTATAAAGACGGGGTATTATTTAAAACGGTTGCCAATCTTTCTTTCCGCGATAGCACGGTTCTGGCCAATAAAAGTTATACCTATCAAGTCATGGCTTTTGATGAACAGGGGAACAGCAGTGCACTCAGCCCGCAACTCGTTGTTTCTACTCCTTCCTATCCGGACTCTCTGGGACTGTCCATTGAGAGTTACACCAGTAAACAGGCCATGCTGGGCTGGCGGACTCTCCAAAACAAGATTCAGGCAGCAAGTTACAAGTTATACCGTAATGGCGCAGTCCGTTACCAAGGTGCCTTGACCTCATATACTGACCTCAATTTATCACCTGCCACTTCCTATGTATATAAAGTCGAAGCCTTTGATGCCCAGGGAATTATGTTGGCCCGATCTGGTGATGTTTCCCTGACCCTACCCGATCTGGGAAATGCGCTCAGGGCCTTTCCGGGCGCCGAGGGATTTGGGGCTGCTGCCAGTGGTGGTCGTGGGGGTAAGGTCATGATAGTCACAAACAAGAATCCCTTGGGCCCTGGGAGCCTGCGTGATGCCTTCCAGGCCACCGAGCCCCGTATAGTTGTCTTCAGGGCTTCTGGTGTTTTTAATGTAGGTAAGGCAAATGCCAATTCCCAACATGGGATAGGCTTTGGTTGCGCGGCACCCTGTTCTACTAAACAGGCTCATGTAACTGTGGCTGGGCAAACTGCGCCCGGGGGAGTCACTGTTATAAGTGACAAATGGGGTTCTGAAGTTCTCAATACTTATGGATCAAATTTTACAAATGGAATTTTCCGTTTCCTCAGGGTCTATGCCTATAAAAAGTATGGGAATAATCAGGCTATAGGTTTTGCCCATGCCAGCAATTTTATTTTTGATCATTGTACATTTAGCGGTGGTGATGATGAATCAGCCAGCTTTACAGTTTCCCATCATTTTACTTTGCAGTGGTCCATGGTTGCTAATCCCACTGGGGAGGATGAAGCCAAGGGCTCGCTTATAGCATATAGACCAAGCAGTCATATAACTTTGCACCACAACCTTTGGGCACATACAGAGGGCAGAGGAGGACCAGAAATGCACTGGGCCCGAATTGAGGGCGAAGATCCTTCGCTACATGGTGTACCTCCTGATTATGGCATGGTGGACTACCGCAATAATGTCTGCTATAACTACAGCAATTGGGGTTCCTTCTCCCTAGGTATAGATGGAGATTTAAGATTGAATATGGTGGGAAATTACTGGAAAGATGGTCCTATAACAGATACTCCCGGCCGAATGCCTTTTAAACCAGCCAGCCCCGGTAATACCAAGGGCCCCATAAATCTAGGTCAAGCAAAATTTGCCAAACTCTATATGAAAGATAATGTATGGGAAGATCAAGAGCTTACTGTAGAAGATAAACGCATCTTATACGATGCCAACAATGCACCACAACCTACATTCACTGATACCGCCTGGTTTATGCCAGCCGTAACTACAACATCAGGTAAACAGGCTTATCTTGATGTACTGAGCAAAGTGGGAAGCCTTCCTCACGATCCCATGACTAAACGGGTGGTTGACGAAGTCCGCACTTACAAGGGTACCTTGCGCAATGATTCTGCATTTCTTCTGGATTCCATGCCCATCCCCGATCTTGATTCGGATTATGACGGTATGCCCGACTGGTGGGAAATTCATAACGGACTCAACCCCTTGGTGCAAGATCATAACGGAGTAAGCCTTTCGCGCAAATATACTGGAGTAGAGGGTTATACAAATATAGAGTGTTACATCAACAGAGTAGCCGACAATCTGATAAACGATTCATTACCTCTGATTGTAGACAAGCCCTTTGTTTATCCGGTATCTATACTTGAAGCTAAGGGTGTTGTACCTGATCTGGCAAGCCGAAGCATCCGTTTTACTATAAAACCCAAAAATCCCGACCAGGTAAAAAAAGTATCTCTTTCCCTGGCCAACCTTGAAGACCCCTTTGCTTTGAGCCCTGCTCCTCCCACGGATATATCTGCTTCTCGTTCTGGCGATGAATGGATACATAGTTACAGCTTGCCAGCAAATCAACACCCCTCCACTTTTCAGGTGTTGGCGCGTGTGGAGGATGCCTCAGGGCTAGTAGGCTATGCTATGGTTAATGGCTTCAAGATGTTGACCCAGGATTCTCTGAAGTTGCCTCAGGACTCGCTTCCTACCGATAGTATCCCTAGGGACTCGTTGCCCCTTGATAGCATTCCACATGATAGTATACCCTCCGACAGTCTGCCGCAGGACAGCAGTTTTCTTAATAAACCCGTGCGTGGTTACCCCACAGAGTTTATGCCTTCCCAAGGCGACTTTATTATCAGTCCCGTGAGGGAAGGGGATAAAGTCTATATACTCACACCCTATGGCTTACAAATAAAGGTGCTCAAGATCAAACAAACTGGCAGGACCAGCTGGGATGGAGTGGGTGATAATGGTATGCAGGCGCAATCAGGTGTTTATCATTATCTGATTCTTGATTCCCAAGGGGCAAAAAAAGCCAAGGGTAAGTTTATATTAGTTCGCTAAAAAGGACAGTTCAGTGCATAAAATTTCGGTTTTACATGTGATATTAACTTTAAAGATGGGTGGTGCAGAAAAAAATGTACAAGGCCTGGTGCGGAGTCTCAATAAAGAAAAATTCAATAACTTGGTTGCCTGCCTGGATGAAAAGGGTCTGTTAGGTGAAGCTCTGGAGCTTGATGGGTATGGGGTGGTCTGTATGCAGAGGAAACCGGGATTGGATGGGCGCTTGCCCATACGCTTGGCCCAACATTGCAAAAAAAATGGCATACAGGTTATACATGCGTACCAATATACAGCTTTTTTTTATTCTTTTTTATCAAAATTATTTCATCCCAAAATCAAGGTGATCTTTAATGAAAGAGGGCGTTTTTACCCCGATTTAGTCAGTACTAAACGCAGACTTTTTAACCGCATTATAAATCCCTGGGTAGATAAAATTACCGCTGTTTCGGATGATACGCGCACTAGCCTTGTAGAAAAGGAAGGTTTTGCACAAAATAAAATCGAAGTTATCTATAACGGTATAGATACGCAAAATTTTTATTCAACCCAGGAATCTTCTCGCCAGACTATCCTTACCGAGTTCCACATTTCCCCAGAGCGCATTCTACTTTTATTTGTAGGCAGAATAAATTCTGTTAAAAATCTCCCCCTTTTGCTTAGGTCTTTTGCTGAACTTAGGAAAGTAAAGCCAACTGCCACGCTTCTTGTGGTAGGTGAGGGTGAAGAACTGGAAAACTGTAAAAAACTAGGGGCAGAATTGGGTCTTTCTGATAAAGACCTCATCTTTACCGGTTTGCGCACCCAAGTGCGAGATTTTTTGGCATGTGCACATATATTCGTACTTTCCTCCTATACAGAGGGTTTGTCAGGAGCACTTCTTGAGGCTATGGCTTATGCTTTACCCGTAGTATGTACCCGGGTAGGAGGAAATCCCGAAATTGTCAAAGAAGGGGAAACAGGCTTTTTGGTTCCTAGTGATGATGTATCAGCGTTTAGCCAGGCTCTCATTAAACTGGCTAATGATAAGGATCTGCGCCTGCAGATGGGCCTTGCCGGCCAATCCAGGGTCAAGGAAAACTTCAGTTACCAAAAAATGGTGCAACGCTATGAAACTCTCTATACACAGTTGGCAGGTTTAAAAAAGAAATGAAAAAGCAAATAAAAAACTTAATTTTCTGTTGGCGCTTTTATGTGATAAACAAGCCCTTTTTCAGACTTTTTCGCAGGGCCTGAGTTTGTTGCCCGGACACCCGGGCTGTTATTTACGGAGGGCTTTTTATTTTCTGGTTCTCGATTCCTGTGCCCTTGATTGCTACATAGGTTTTGGCACCATTTTTTCACACCCCTCAGCTAAAATTAAATCTCGGGTATATATAGGTCCTTACTGTATTGTAGGAAATGTGACGCTTGAGGCCGATGTTATCATTGCCAGCAGGGTAAGCTTAATCAATGGTTCCGAGCAGCATGGTATTGAAGATCTGAATATACCGATCAATCAACAGCCGGGCAAATTTCCGCATTATGTAATCGGGGAAGATGTATGGATTGGGGAAGGGGCGCTGGTCATGCGGGCTGTGGGTACCAAAAGCATCATTGGTGCAGGCTCAGTTGTAACGCGTGAAGTAGAACCCTACTCTGTAGTGGTGGGTAATCCTGGCAAAACCCTCAGAAAAAGGAATTCCTAGTGCCCAAAACTTTGCTCTGGGCTAATCGCTTCCCGCCCTTGTTTGGAGGCACGCAAACACTTTTTTACAATGTTTGCCTGAAATTTCAACCCTCTGATATTGTTGTATATACCCAAACAAGTCCCGGGTGCCAGAAATTTGACCAGGAACAGAAATTTAAAATCTACCGTACCCCACAGTGCTCCTTTTTTTGGGAAGGATTTTGGGCCGAGATTAAAAATTTACGATCCATCATCAAAAATGAAGGCATAGAGAATATCATCTTTGGCAATGTTAATCCCTGTTTGACAATGCTTTTGTTAAGATGGGTGTGGGGTCATAAATACACTCTCTATGCACATGCCGAAGAAATTACTGGAATGCAATGGAACAGCCTGGCTCGCTTAATCCGCAAATGGGCAATAAAGAGTGCTCAAAAAGTTTTTGTGGTCAGTGATTATACAGAATCTCTTATTAAACCCCTCAACCCCCAAACAGTAGTTTTATATAATGCAGTGCAGACAAGTGAATTTTTTCCCGAACCCAAAAATGAAAGTTTATTGAAGTCATTTGGAGCAAAGGGTAAACTTGTTTTAATGACCCTGGCCAGACTTCAAAAATCTAAGGGCCATAATCGCGTTTTAGAGGTTTTACCCGAGCTTATAAAAAAATATCCCGATCTTCTATATATAATTGGTGGAACAGGGGATTATGAAAGAACATTAAAAGAAAGAGTGGCTCAACTCAATCTTCAGGATTATGTGATTTTCGCAGGCCGTGTTGAGTCAGGGAGTCTGCGGAGTTTTTATAATTTATGCGACATCTTCGTAATGCCCAATTTTGAAGTCTCCGAGCCTCAGGGTGGAGTAGTGGTTGAAGGTTTTGGCATTGTATTCTTGGAGGCTAATGCCTGCGGTAAGCCTGTAGTGGGTGGTTTGGCGGGCGGAGTTCCTTCTGCCATTAAAGACGGGTACAGTGGATTTCTTGTAAAACAAGGTGACAGTCAAGATTTATATAACAAGCTCGATATTCTTTTAAAAGATCAGACGCTACGCGAATCCCTGGGAAAGCAGGGGCAAGAGTGGGCAGCCCAATTCACCTATGATTGTCTGGTCGAAAAGCTAAAAGCCCACCTAATTTAATTTGGTTTTTTTTGTAAAGCTCTTTGTTTTGATTGTGCTATCATTCCAAAACGCATCTGCAAAAAATCTGCTAGGGCATACCGCAGGGCTTGAGAAAATGGGTTTTGGGCAAATAGTCTTAGAAAGAGTTGTCCGAGTGATATTTGAGTAGAGGGTGATATTTTGGGAGTATCAAACGCGGCCAGTGTCTGAAACTGCCAAAGCACATTTTTTATTCCCATGAGCAGGGAACCCTGTGCCCGAGGGTGCTTGAAAAAAATCAAGAGGGAATTGCGCGCGGTGTAGTAGGTTTTTAGGGGGGATATTCTGCCACCAAAGGATCTAGAGACTTTGTGAAAGACCTTTGTGTTTGTGATGCAGAAGGCCTTAAAATCTTGCCGGGCAGCCCGGTAGTAAAAATCAGTTTCTTCTAGCTGAAGAAAAAACCTCTCGTCAAACAGTCCAATTTTTTTAAAAATCGAGGCATGAACAAAAAGTGCAGCACCGTAAGCATGATTCATTGGTATAACTGGAGGATGCGGTGGAGGAGAGCCGTACGAGGGGTCTAATTGTGGCATATGGGGTTCATCGTAATAGTAAAGGGTAGGATGCAATAGGGAGGGCCCTAACTCATGAGCAGCCTGGACAAGTTTATTCAAGCAATCAGGTTCAACAACCGTATCGTTATTGAGCAGAAATAGATATTCACAATTATGTTTTTGAGCTTCTTGTATACCCACATTATTGCCGCCAGCCCACCCCAGGTTTTTTCCTGTGGGAATAAAAAGAATGTCGGGATAAAGTTCGGGTATGCGGGTGGTGGAAGCATCCACCGATCCATTATCTACAAGGATAATTTGATAATTGGGGTAACTGACTTTCTGGAGAGACGCTAGACACTCAAGTGAGTCTGCCAGGCCATTCCAATTGACGAGGATGATTCCAATCTTAGGGTATTCCATTTATTTTACTTTCTGACAAAAGTTTTTGAAGCTCAGCCCGGCCCAGATCAAATAATAGCATAGTTTTATTTTTCACCTAGTTCTCCAACTAAATAGGGCTTGCTGAACAAGGGAAAACCTCAATGTTTATGAGGGTAATCAGGGAATTGAGTTTTACCCATCAAAACATTTTGGCCTCAGTGTGAAAGAAAATAAGCCTAGGGACAGCGATTAAAACGCACTTTTAGTTCACGATGTCTGAAATTTAGTGCGGGCAAAGCCCAATAATTTATTTTTTTCAACAAAGTACGGCAAAATAATGCTTTTTTAATAATGGTTCTCTTGTGAAAATTCTTTCCTTCTAACCAAAGCCTATGTCCAGACTTGCCGTTATTATCCCCTTCTACCAAAGTAAAAAAGGCCTCCTTGTTCAGGCCTTACGCTCAGCACTTTTGCAAAAAGGAGAGCAACTCTCGGTCCATGTCTTTGTGATTGACGATGCCTCTCCTATACCTGCTGATGGGGAGTTAGCAGAACTTTTACCTGAAGAAAGGCTGCAGGTTACATTAATTGAACAAGCCAATCAGGGTCCTGCAGGGGCACGCAACACAGGCTTGGCTCAGGTGTCTAAAGATTTTGACTTCATAGCATTTCTTGATTCTGATGATGTATGGTCTGCACAACACCTAGAGCGGGCTGTTTGGGCCCTCAATCAAGGCTTTGACCTCTACTTTTCTGATTACAATTCTTACGAAAGGGAAAATTCATTTTTTACCTATCAGAAGGGTAAAGGGCATTTTAATCAGGCTGATCATAAAGCACTTCTTGGCCGAGACGGATTCTATGTATATCAGACTTCATTTTTTGAGGGCTTAATTAAGGCTAATTTTGTTGGAACAAGCACCCTGGTTTACCGTTGGGCTAATTTGGGTCACCTTAGGTTTAATCCTCAACTTTTCAATGCTGAAGACGAAGTCTTTTTGTTGGAAGCAGCCATTGTTACCAACAAAATTGTTTTTTCCTCAGAGCCCGAAGTTACCTATGGCCGGGGAATCAATATATGCTCTCAATGGAGTACTTGGGGTAACCCACAAGCCCTTAAATTTTTTAGAAATCACTATACAGCACAATACCACATCCTTAATAATTTTCAACTCAATCCGACATTAAAAAAACAGAATCTCCACAAGCAAAGAAAAGATCAAGTCGGTTTTTGCCAAAACCTCTTTAACTTTTTAATAAGGCGAAAAGTTCCTGTCGGTGCCTGGGGGTATTTTCTAGAAATAACCCGAAAAGATTTATTATTCCCCTTTCTCTTTGTGCGTGTGGGGATAGCAATAATCTTGCAGAAAGCAACAGGAGTGCAGATTTTTAAAGAGTCTGAATAAGACTTGTTTTTACAACCGATTATTGCCCGGTGCCCCTCAATAAATTTCAAACAGGTTTAGGTACCATAGTAGGAATGATATTTTTTAGAATGTGTTTCTGACCAAGCACTGTGTTTAACCCCATTGAGTACAAAGGTAAGTGTCCTGTTGCGGCTATCTATAATTTTTTTCAATTCCTTGGCTTCACTGGCGCGGGTGACCCCAGAGCGGACTATGGCGACAACCCCATGACTGCGGGTAATAAAAGAATGGGCATCGGGTACAAGAAGAACAGGCGGAGTGTCAATGATTACTACCTGAAATTGGGTTTTAACTAAATTCATAAGCCAGGGAATGGATTGGTTATTTTCGAGGTGGTCACTAAAAAAATGGTGCGTTTCACCTTTGGTAAGAATGTAGAGGTTATTTTTGCCTGTTTCTTGGAAAAGTAGCTCAGGGTGTTTGGTGAAGTGAGCTAGATCAGGCCCAAGCAAGTCACCTAAGCCCGGCAGAGGAGAAACAGCATAAACTTTATCCTGCCAACCCTTTCGTAAATCAGCATCGATCAACAAGGTCCTGCGGCCAGTTCGTGCAAAGGATTCGGCGAGTTGTCTGGCTACAAAACTTTTACCCTCGGCTGGACGTGAAGAGGTTATCGTGAGACAAAGTCCTTCATTTTTTAAGGTGGGGAAATTGTATATACATTCCTCGCGTACTGTGCGCACAGCTTCTCGGTCTTCCCAGGAAAGAGGTGATGTACCTGCACCCTTTTGTTCTCTTTGCGAGGGTGGTTCTTTTTTATAGTGAGAAATTTGGGCGGATATATCAATTTTGAAATTTTGGTGGATATCAGAATTGAGCCAAACAGAGGGCAGAATGATTTGTTTAACAACAAACAAGAGGATCGTTAGAAAGAAAATAGCGATCACAACTAAAGAAGCCTTGAGCAGGCGACTTTTTAGGGAAGGCGGGATGTATTGGGCAGGGCGGGCCTCTTCGAGCAGGGCGACCTTAAAAATTTCTGAACCGGTAGTCAGTTTTGCCTTATTATAACTGGCCATAAGGCGATCATAAATTTCTTTGTTATTTGTATTGTCAGAGCTTAGCCGTTCAAGTTCAAGTTTAACTTTGACAGTTGGATCAACTTTGACCTTTGGGCGCAAGGCTTGTTGTAACAAGTTAGTTTGGGCCAGTTCTCGTTCCATAAGCCGCATGGCAGTATTGGTTTCTACATCGATTTCTTGAAGAGTACTGTCATAAGATTTTTTGGCGGCAACAACTTGAGGATGAGTTGCATTGAACTGTAATTTCTTTTCTGAGTAATCTTGATTGTTTGAGAATAATCGAGCTTTGAGCATATTGGCACGCACAGAGCCACCCTCAGCCGCCAGTGATAATATTTCTTGAGCCCAATAAAGGGTTTCTGAGCCATCGGAATTAAAGGGTTTTGCTTGTTGGAGGTTGGAAAGTTTTGATTTAAGATTGCGGATTTGTTCAGAACGAGATTGTGCCTGCAAGTAACTCAGTGGTTCTTGACTTGAAGACTGTGGTTTTTCAGTGAGTTCTGGGTTGCGCATATAAAACGATGCGAGGGAATCTTCGCTGGAATTCAATTTTTCTTTTGCGACCTGTATATCTTTTTCCATTTGTACTAGAACACCTACATCCTGTACTTCTGTAGTTTGGTAATAAATCTTTAAAAACTCTTCGCGCAGGGTGTTCAATATTTCTGCTACAAGGTAGGGGTCTCTGTCCTTGTATGAAATTTCGTAAATAACGCTTCCCAAGGTTCCTACTTTAGTTCTTTTTAACAAACCGCGTACAGTTTTGTCCAGGCTTTTGTATTCAAATTCTAGGTTGATTGGAAAAAGGTTTTTAACAGCTTCATCGGTAAATCTGAGCTCTAGGCCAGAAAACTTGAGGTTGCCGAAGGGGTCAATTTGCCCATTAAAGAGACTGTATTTATTAGCTGCTTCTTCGGGTTTAAAAAAGACCTCGGTTTCTCCATTGCGTTTAATTTCAAGCGAGTATATCCCTTCACCCAAGGAGGTACTGGGTTTGATATCTCTAAAAAAATCTTTTCGAAATTTTTCGGGTGTGGTGATGCGGAACTGCAGATTAAGCTTTTTTACCACATTGGAAAGAACATTGTAACTTGAAAAGGTGCTTACGATACTTTCTCTTTGCATGACTGAAACATCTCGCATCATATTCGTTTGAGCGCCAATGACATCGGGAAAACGCATTATGGTTTTTGCCTCGTAAGTAGCCGGGATGTTGAAGAGGGATAAAAGAATACCGGCTGGCAGGGCTAAAATTAGCCACAAGGCCAGAGCCCACCACTTTCTGATCCAGATGATGTGGGCCAGCGTGGTTAGGGGAGGCATTTTGACGGCCTGGGTTGCTGCTTTGATATTATTTGGTGTTTGCACGATTCTTCTTTGCGGAGTGTGAGGAAATGTTACATTAAATTAGCTTTATGTATCTCATTTGTATAACCTTGGGGACAGGATGAAAAAAATAGGTTGGATTTCTTTAGGTTTAGTGGTTGCTGCACTTGCCGCCTTTTTCATATATAAAAACTTACCACAAAAAAGGTTTGCGCGCCATCTGGTAAAGGCCCGTCTGTATGTAAACCAGAACAAACTTGAAGCTGCCCGCAAGGAA
>Ga0209835_1001231_pt1 | contig 14687 bp, 10 predicted proteins | sample LakKivwa52mmetaG_FD_184138 | JGI IMG/M metagenome (GOLD analysis project Ga0209835, IMG submission 184138) | Anoxic lake water microbial communities from Lake Kivu, Rwanda to study Microbial Dark Matter (Phase II) - Lake Kivu water 52m metaG... | ecosystem: Environmental > Aquatic > Freshwater >...
TCACGAGGTGATGTATAGCCTTGCACAAAGGGCAAAAAAGATGCAGGCAAAACGGGCTGATGAGATCGTTCAGATAATGCTAAAGATACCCCAAAACCAACGTCGGGCATCGCTTTTTTTCCTATATCTGCTAAAGAAAAAACCACTATCTTTCTTTAAGCTACTTTATGGGATGGGAGTAAACTGAGATGTTGAAGCAAACCAAGGAAAGCATCCGCAAATCTATACACCTCAGCTCTTTGATTATCCCCTTTGGCTACAAATACATAATGCACTTTAACCGTAGGATGGCTTTTACTATCCTCCTGGGTGCTTTGGTGCTTGCCTTGATCATCGAATTCTATCGGTTTTGGCAACCCTCTTTTCGCAAGGTTTTTCTGCGTTTGTTTGGTTTGATCTTACGCAGACATGAGAAAAAGGACTTTACAGGAGCAACCTACCTGCTGTTTTCGAGTATGCTCTGCATCGCATTTTTTCCCGCTCAAATCGCCTTCTGTGCCATAGCCTTCCTCGCCATTGGCGATACTTTTGCAGCCATGGTGGGGATCAATTTTGGTAAACGCAAGTTTTTAGGAATGAGTAAATCTTTGGAAGGAAGTCTCGCGTGCTTTGTTTCCACACTGGTCTTTGGCGTGTTTTTTTTGGATCATCCCTTGATTGCCGTGGGCGGGGCTTTTGCTGCCACATTGGCAGAACTGCTTCCCATTCCAGTGGATGATAATGTGAAAATTCCGCTCATTTCGGGCTTTTCAATGGTAGCCCTAAGTATTGTTATCTAAGGAGTTACAGTGCTGTTATCTTTTGTCATTCCGGTACTTAACGAAGCAGAATCAATTCCGCTGCTTATACCGGAGATCATATCTAATGTAAATGGTCACGATTATCAAATCATCATTGTGGATGATGGCAGTACGGATGACAGCTTTACTGTTTTAGCCAGCTTTGCCGCCAAAGATTCAAAGATTCAGGTAATCCGCTTTCGCAGAAACTTTGGCAAAGCCGCTGCCTTGCAAACGGGTTTTCGCTATGCAAAAGGTGATATCATCTTTACCATGGATGCGGATTTACAGGATAATCCGGCAGAGATATCATCCTTTGTGGAAAAGTACCAGCAAGGTTATGACCTCGTCTCCGGGTGGAAAAAGAAACGCTTTGATCCATGGCACAAGACCTTGCCCTCCAAACTGTTTAACTATGTGACAGCAAAGTCTTTCCGGCTAAAGCTAAGAGATTACAATTGTGGCTTCAAAGCATATACTCCCGCTCTTATCAAGGAATTGAATCTTTATGGAGAAATGCATCGCTATATACCTGCGCTTGCTCATTCACTGGGGTATCGTATTGCAGAAATTCCGGTGCAACACCGTGCCCGGCAACATGGCAAGTCAAAGTATGGCATAGAACGCTATCTAAGAGGCTTTTTTGACCTACTGACCGTGAAAATGGTAACTCAGTATAGTAAAAGCCCCCTCTATCTCTTCGGCAGAATTGGTTTAAGTGCCATGACTATGGGCTTTTTAATCACTTTGTATCTCACCTTTCTTAAGGTCTTTTTTCATCAACCACTTTACAATCGCCCCTTGCTATTCTTGGGGATATTATTGATACTTAGTGGATTGCAGTTCTTTTCGATGGGCTTGCTATCAGAACTGATGATCAACCGCACCAGCCAACGTAATCATACCATGATATCCATTAGAGACTATCTAAACGTTGAAAAGAAGGATGAAAGAGATCTTCAAGCTTAGTCCAATAAACAAGTTTTATCTATCGAAGATCATAGGCTGTCCACAGCGTTATATCTTTAGGCTGGGATACCTCCTCATGGTCTTGGGAATTGTGATATCTGTGGGGATTCTCAGTGCTGGCATGAATCTCTTTGAAGGCTATGAGACTACGCTTCGCTCCCTTCTGCTCGATTCCATCGCACATATTAACGTGCAAAGCTCATATATGAGTTATATGAATGAAGATGATACTTTAATTATAAAGCGTTTAATAGCTGACAATAAAGATATTGTATCTAGCTATTGGACTCTCTCCTCGGGTGTGATTGCCATGCATGATGGGCATGTACGTGGTTCTCAATTGAGGGCTTATGAGGAGATAAACGGTGTCTTGCCATACAAAAAATACGTAAGCACTGGCAAATCCACTCCGAGCAATGGTCAAATCATCGTTGGACATTATCTAGCCCGAGATTTGGGCTTAGACATTGGCGATAGCTTAACCGTGATGTATCCTCAGATAAACAGACTATCGGCGATGGGATTGTACCCCAGTAGCAAAGACTTGCAGATTGTTGGATTGTACCGCTCTGGATATTATGAATTGGACAGGAGCTTGATCATTGCGCATAAGAGCGATGCCGATGCTCTGCTTTCAACTGCATCCAAGATAAGCGCTTACGAGATAAAACTCAAACCCCAAAGCTTAGACAAGGCAGATCATTTAGCCAAGTCCCTAGAACAGCAACTAGGTGTAAGATATCTTGCTGTGTCATGGATGCAGTACAATCAAGGCTTGTTGAGTTTGATCACAATGGAAAAGTGGCTGCTCTTCATTGTCTTTAGTTTTTTAGTAATGATTGCGGGTTTGAACGTGATCAGCACCATCAGTACTGTGATGTATGATGCAAACAGTGAGATAGCCTTGCTATTAGCATGCGGAGCAACACACAAGGCAATTGGTAGTTTACTCAATCTACGCATAGCCGTAGTATGCATATTTTCAGTGGTGAGCGGACAGCTTTTGGGTGCCTTGGTTTCTTGGATGGTCGTCAAGCAGAGCTTTTATCACCTCAAAGGAGATGTCTATTTCATTGACCGGCTCACTCTGCACATCTCAATTCAAAACCAGTTCATCATCTTTGCATGCGCTGCTGTCATCGTACTCATGTGTATCAAGTTTCCGCTTTCGCAATTGCGTAAACTAAATGTAATCCAGATACTTAGATATAGGTAAGGGGAGGAGAATTGCTCTGTATAGAAGCAAAGGGACTAAAGAAAGAATATGCCGATGTAGATCAAGTAATCAGAGTTTTAAACGGGATTGATCTCAAAGTGGAAAGCGGAGAAATGATCTGTATCTCAGGTCAATCCGGATGTGGGAAAAGCACACTTTTACACATCTTGGGGCTCTTGGACACACCCGATGAAGGGGAGCTGAAGCTGCTTGACAAAGCCATCCCAAAGTCTGATAAAGAGATGGCTCTTTTTAGAAACCAAGCGATCGGCTTTGTGTTTCAATTTCACCATCTCATCGAGGATCTCACTGCCAGCGAAAACGTTGCCATCCCTGCGATGATAGGAGGAATGAAGCCCAGCAAAGCTCTGTCTTTGGCAACAAAGCTCCTTTCTGAGATCGGGCTGTCCGAAAGGACAAAACACTATCCCAATCAGTTAAGCGGTGGGGAGCAACAACGCGTAGCCCTTGCCAGAGCTTTGGTAAATCAACCCTCCATCGTTTTTGCAGATGAACCCACCGGAAACCTCGATCCAGCTCATGGTCTTGAGGTTTTTAGCTTGATGAAAAGTCTGAACGAACAAAGTGGTCAAACCTTTGTTATCGTTACTCACGATCAGAGGCTTACAAATTTTGCAACAACAAATTACATTTTACAAGACGGTATCTTGATCGCAAGCAACTAATGAAGAAACCACGTCTCTTTTTTATCACCGTTCTTGTCCTGCTCATTATCAATACCGCTTTCTTTATAGCCTGGTATGGATTTGATCTGCAAGGCAGTGTAAAAAGAATGATAGAGAGAGAGTTAAGCAATACTCTTGAAGGTAATTTCTCAATCGGAGAATTCAGCATTGGAGACCGGCAAATCATCGCCTCACGTTTAAGATTTAAGCATAGAAAGGATGAGTATAACTTTGAAGTGGAGCAGTTAAGAATCCGCTACAATCTGTTATTGCTGCTCCTAACAAAGTTTGATTTGGGAAGAGGGATTCTCTCCGTGGAGATTGAGAAACCCATCGCCCAAATCAAATATGAGCCCACCGATGAACCCAGAAGCAGTTCCACCCCTTTTGAAATTCCAGACTTGACAAAATACTTTAAACAGCTACGGGTGAGCAATGGCTCTGCCCTATTACATTTAGGAATCAACACCTCTTCAGATAGCATACAAGTGCTCGTAGTTTCAGAAAGAATAAGTGATCTGAGTCTTACCCTCGATAATGATACCAGCTCCCATGTCAACCTCAGTATGAGAATAGGCAAAAAGGGAACTATCAAAGCCAAAGGTGAGCTCAACATGGGAGCTATCCATAAAGCAGAGCTAGAGTTAGAAGCATACAGCCCAAGCCAGATCGTTCATGACCTCGTAAAGGACTTTCATTGTGAAATCTCTGGACAGGCAAAGCTGCATCAAGAACATAACAAAGCCCCCCTTCAGTTGTCCTATAACACAATTTTGTGGAATACGAGCGGCAATGTTTACGGTCAAACTCTTTTAGTCCCATATCTTAGCGCACGTGGGTCTCTGAAGGAACTCAGCATGGATATCTCAGAATCTTCCATTGGTGCTTCCAGACTCGCTGGTTCCATTTACATAGGCGATCTAGATCAGAAAGCATCCCTCTCCGCACAGGTCAAAATTCCTGCCCTGGATACATCAATCTTTTTCGATTCACTTCGTGGTTTGGTGCGGGGAACTGCTGATATCCAAGGTAGCCTCAAAAAACCCATAGTTTCTCTTAAACTTGCAGCAGATGAGCTACACTACTTGGACTACAAGGTAAGCGATTTATCTGTGAAAGCTGATTATCAAGAGCAGGTAATAGTATTTGACATTCAAAATCTCGAGTACGAGCAACACAAGATTCAAAGTATTGGTAGCTATGATATTGACACTCAGCAGTTAAAAGGAAGCATGAATCTTAGCCCAGTTTTGTCTGCTGCTCCAGTATCAATCCGTAGCGATGTAAAATTTGATGTGACTTTTATAGGAAGCTATCCGATTGCCGATATCGAATTGCAATCTCTTGACGCAGTATATGCTAAGTATCACTCTGGGCTTAGCCGTGGAAAGGTAAAACTTGCTCCGCTCTTTATCGACGGAAGCCTCAAACACTACTTGGCAGATATTGATATTCAAAGTCAAAATGGTTTATCCGTAAACGCCATTGGAGATGTGATCTCGCGTTCTGCTACTGCTAAGGTGCAGTTTGATAAGCTATTGCTCAATAAAGTTGTCAACGACAGCTCGATAAGTCATTACAAGCCATATCTGGATGGCGAATTGGTACTGATTTTGAATGGTAACAATATCAGCGGTGGTATCGAGACCATCCTCAAGACAGATGCCGAAATCAGATTTGCTGGCTCGGTGATAAGCAAGTTTTCCTATGATATAGATCAAAAGAGTGGGACTTTGCTTTTTGAAAGTGCCAATAGTTCTTTCAATGACCAAGAATTTGACATCTCTTTCTTTGCCAATCTACTGGACAGCACCCTAAGTGTCTCCAACCTTAACCTCAATGATAGAATCAATCTATCCGGAAAAATCGATCTTGCCCATCCCGAAACCTTTTGTGCCGATATGGTGATAAAGAATATTAGTACAGACTATCTGCAAGGCTATATTGATTTTACAGGCATTGTTCTCCCCTCTGTGGAACACATCAACATGGAAATCAAGTACAACCTCTGTGATACTCGGGAAATCTATGGCAAGCTGGAATTGAGTGGGATTAATATCGATCCTTTAAAAACGCTCAATTCCACACTACTTCTCGAGGGTACGGAACGCAATTTTGGGATCACAGGTGCCATTTCTGATGGCTATAACACTATGCTCAAAATTGACGGCAAAGCCAATTTGGTACCACAAATTAATGTTGATGTGACAGCCACGACAGATAAACTTGCCATAAGAAACCTCATCAAAGAGCTTCCCATTTTCGCGCATTTAGATTCCAAACTCCAGATAAGCTACAAAGATATATTAGGAGAGCAGGAAGATTTGACCATTTCGGCAATTCTCTCAAGCGAAAATGCTGTTTTCAGGGAGTATGTTATTGATTCGGTCAGAGTTGATATAGTACAAAGACCAAATGTTCTAAAGGTCAATGAAGTTCGGCTTTATGCAAAAAACCTTGCAGAGCTAAATGCAAATGGAGCATTGGATTACAATCTTTTGAGTGGAACATTCTTTGAAGGTGACAGCGAGTTATACCTCAATATGAGCGTCGAGCTCATGAGGTGGTTAACAAACAATATCCCATACTTTGAGAATGCCAAGGGCAGTACAAGCCTAGAATGCACAATCGGCACACAGGAAGACCAGTTCTCTGTAATAAGTGGAAATCTCATGATCAGTAATGGGTTTTTCAAGCTCAAAGATCAGATGGAGAGTATTAGTGACTTCCGTTTACACGGTACTTTTGAAAACAACCGGTTTACGCTTTCTGATGCCCGTTTTGATGTTGGGCAAGGCAAAGTTTTTATCCGCAATTACTTTGATCCCGAACCGAGTGATCACTTCATGGTTGGACCCCTCGATTTGGGTATCTGGCAAGTACGCACCAATAGCAATGGAATTTTGGTCAATGTCCCATACTACTCTCCCCCACGTACTCTCACCAAGGTAATTTTGCAAGGCAGGAATTCCGATTTCATTACGGTTAAGGGGCCCTTTGACGATATGAAGATCCTGGGTGATGCCTATGTATCAAATACCTCAGCAGTTTATCCCAGCAATACAGACAATCTGATGAAGCTCATAAACACCGTTAGAGAATCTGCCACCAGCAGTAGCAACGACGGGGACGAATCTGCACCGCTACCCTTTGTTTTGGATGCTATGATCATAGTCCAAGACAATGCCCGTTATGTCACATACCCGCTAAACATCGAAGTAAACCCAAATAGTTTCTTGCACCTGATCTATGATGGACAAGACTTTTCAGTAAGAGATGCCAGCTTCATCTCCGAGCGGGGGACGATTGACTTTTTAGGCACCTTGTTCAACGTGGACTTTGTCAATGTCAGCATCGTTGAAGCACAAAACATCACCAACATTGATGGCACTTTCTACAAGCGCGCTGCGGATGGAACCATGGTCACACTCAGAGTTAGCACCTCCAGAGATAGCGAAAAACCCTTCCTCAGCAGATTGGAATTTACGCTCAGCAGCGATAATCCCCAAGATAGAACCATTACCCATATCATCTCACGCTTACGTTATAATGAATCAATCGAAGACCTCAATCCTGACCAGCGAAATTCGCTATTACAAGACGAAGCCCTAAACATGATCTCCCAAAATCTCAATACTTCGATCCTTACTCCATTTTTACATCCCTTGGAAAACCGCATCCGCAGAACTTTACGGCTCGATAGTTTTACCATCAGAGCAGGATTTATCCAAAACCTGTTCAATGAATACACAACCGACTCCAGCCAGCTTGCTCAATATACAGATCTCAAACAAATCGACAGCGATCTGATGGAGTTTTCCTCTTCAATTTTACTGAACAACCTATCGGTTTCGATGAGTAAATATCTGGGTCGGAAGATGTTTATTGATTACCAGTTTGAGCTCCAAGAGGCTACTGACCTCTCCAAAAAAACCAAAATCTTGATTTCTCACGATACTTCGCTGCGTATGATGCTTCCCCTTAGGTTTCGTATTGCATACACTCTAAAATATGAGCCTTTAGACGAAAGCCTCTCTCATGAAGTACGTTTACAGAGGTCATTCCGTTTTTAGTATCAATGGTATAGAGCCATGTTAAGCATTACTCCAAGTATTTTCCAACACGCTTTGTCGCACTGCGATATCAATAGGTTTACATCAAATTGGTGCCAAATGGCATAAATTCCTTTGACAAAATGATGCCACTATAAAACAATGAAAAAAAGAGTATAAAACCATGGGAGGAATCATGGCTGAAATAAAAAAAGAAGCCGTAAAGACCCAAAGTTCACCTGAGATACCCAAGACCAAGGAAGCATCTCCAAAGCCCAAAATCGGCTTAGTCGAGATGATCATGATCCTAATGTTGGTTGGGTTGGTCTTTGTTTTTATCTTCCCCTTTCAACAGATGAAGGTGGATAAAGAAAAAGAAGCAATCGCTCAACAACGTTTTGAAGCTGTGTTACCGATTATCGACAAGATCATTGCCGGTGCTGAGGCGTACAAAAAACAAGACGAGTTTGGCGCCTATCCGATTTTAATCGATGAGCTCAATTTGGGTGATATCAGTACCGAGTACTTTAGCTTTGAATATTCTGATCAAGGCCCCACTATTACCGCTGTAAGCAAAGAAGCCTTTGGTAAGAAAGACATCAAGGTAAGCTATAACATGTCCACAAAAAGCTTCAATATCGAAGACCCCAGTCCTCAAAGCATACCCACAGTCAAAGAAGAGTGGCTGCCATAGACTACTGATTCAAAGTAAAGCCTTTTACCCATTCTGGATAGACACCCGTCTTTTTGGAATGGGTTTTCTTTTGCGATTTCATTTTGGTTTCCAATTTTGGTTTCCTATTGTTTCCTATTGCCTCTCATGCGCTTCAAAACCTCAAATTCCCTACTTGCATCTCTAATGATTCTCTAATGATTCCCTAATGAATCCCTAATCGGATTAGGGAATGATTAGGGAAAGATAAGTGGATGATTAGAAAATACAAGAAGGAGGTGGTTTTGGTGTAACGGAGCTTTCCAAAGCTCTGTAAACGAAAACTGAGACTCCTGTAGTGACAAGAGGCTTTAAATCAAGTAATGGACACTAAAGAAAAAGGGAGCTCAATAAAACGAGCTCCCAGAAAAGACTTGTACTGTGATTTGTTAGAAGTTAACGGTTCCGTTTACACCCAGCAGGTAATTGTAATCGGCTCCTGCTTCGGGTACAGATACAGCTCCAAAGAGACTAGCTCTAAAGAGCTCGGGAATCAATTGATAGCGTACTCCGCCATTGTATTCTACTCCCATGTATTCCATATCCTGCAAAACTGTACCAATCGCACTAAAGGCTTGCAAGGGTTCGCTGATGTTTATTTCAGCTTTTCCTACCCAAGATAGATAGCTAAGTCCGGAACCTGTGGCATAATCACTATCCCAATGGATACCGACACCATCATGACAAGCACCATACCCCCAAAGGTAGAGTCCACTCATATAGTATGGGGAGATTACGGTCAAGCCTTCTTCACTGGCATAGAGAATGTCAAAGCCGATATTGGCATTGTCGATTTTTACCCCACCCTTCAGTGATGTGCCAAAGCCGATCTTGTCTTCTGTACCGCGTTCAGTTTGATAATCCACAAAGAAGGTAGCGTCCAGAGACAGATCATTGAGCTCCAAAGTTAGATAGGGCATGAGCGTAAAATTGGCAGCACGGTTGAGTTGGTTTTTTCCATACATTGCCATCAACCCAAAGATGTTCTTTTCCAGATTGGCAAGAAACACATTGTAATCATCCTTGGCATTCAATGAGTCTTCTACTCCCTTGATATAACCCAGGTCAGTCTTGAAACCAAAAAGGTCTTCTTTGCTGAGCATAATACCATTGAAGTTGTCATCAAGAACCAGGCTGGCATGGTCTGCCCAATATTGACGTCCAAAACGAAGCTTTGCATCGATAGCTTTGATAGCATAATCCAGATAGAGCTCGTTGGTCTTGATATTTACACTACCACCACTGATTGTGCCATCTCCATTTCCCCATACGACATCTCCAACTTCAAAGAGAACTCCTAACTGGAGATCGCTGTGTAATTCGGAGTCCATGCGAAGCTGGAAACGACTGTCAATGTGTCCACCGTCTCTTTCAGAACTATCATTATACATAGCAGCCCGAGTGCGTAACTCTCCGCTGTAGTCAAAAGACACCGCAAAAATTGCAGTAGTCAATGCCAGCGCAATCATGATTGCAACTAACTTTTTCATCAAAACCTCCTAACGATTTTTCGCTTATAGTATAACGATGGAAGCCATAATGTCGAGAAAAGTTTACAATTTGATGAAGTTCATGCCCAGTTCATTCTGCATAAACTCGATATCTTTTTGCAGATTTGGGATGATTGGGACTCCCTGTGCTCGAACCCTTTGTTCATTTTCATATTCTTTTTCACCAGCCACATAGATACGGTCTCTGCCAGGCAGGAGCCGTGAATTTTGCAATTGCACACAGATATCGGTGCTAATCGCTTTGAAGTCTTCTATATCGGTAAAGAAATCGATATTGATGGCGATAAAGAAGTGCCCCAAGTTGTATGGAGCAGGTTTGCCATTGGCATCTTGCCCCAAAAGCTGGTTTAGATATGAGCCATTTTGTAAAGCAGCACAGAGGATTTCGACCATCGTGGAAAGTCCATATCCCTTGTGGCTACCGCAAACCTCATCTTTTCCGCCAATGGGCAGCATAGAGGCTGTTTGCTTGATAAGATCGACCAAGAGTTTTGGTGTATCGGTATGATCATTGCCCATAAGGTCTATCGCCCAACCTACAGGTGTGTCTTTTTCTTCGCGTGCATACTGCTCTACTTTACCTCTCTGGGATATTGAAGTTGCCGCATCATAGAGGAAGGGGTATGGTAGATTGGTGGGGGCTCCAAAGCAAATGGGATTCGTACCCAAAAGCGGACTAACGCCATTGGTGGGACATATTGAAGGACGAGCATTGGTAAAAGTGAGCCCGATCATGTCTTTTTGGGTAGCCATTTCAGCATAATATCCACAGATACCATAGTGAGTACTATTGCGCACCGCCACTGCTCCCAAGCCATATTGCGAGGCTTTTTCCATAGCCATTGCCATGGCTTTTTTGCCGATTACGTGTCCCATGCCATGATTGCCATCCCATACCGCTGTGGCGTATTTATCTCTTAACACGTCAATCTTGGTGGTGGGATATTGGATGCCTATCTTGATCCGGTCATAATACATTTTAAGCCTGCCAATGCCATGGGATTCTATCCCTTTAAGGTCTGAAGCGATTAAAACATCCGAACATATCTTCGCATCCTCAAGAGGGACACCAATCTTGGTAAAAACTTCTTCCATAAAATCCTGTAATAGTGAAACTGGTAAATACTTCATCTTCATCTCCTTTTACTTTGGTAAGATCATCGCTTTGAGCGGGGGAAACCCGTTGAAATTTATCGAGCTATAACTTTGGGTATATGCACCAGTGGTAAAGATATATACCTTGTCTCCGGGGACAACGTTTTCTGGCATGTGGTACTTGTAATGCTCATACATGATGTCCATGCTGTCGCAGGTAGGACCGGCAAGGATGATTTCATCGGCAAGCCCCTCTTTATCAAAGAAAATGGGAAACTTGATGGATTCATCGATGGTCTCGATCATGCCGCTAAACTTACCAATGTCTAGGTAAACCCATTGGTAGATGTTATTTTTTGATTTGCGGCTAATGTTTACTACCTCCGCAACGATGACACCAGCATCGGCAACAAGGGAACGTCCCGGCTCAAGGATGAGTATCGGCATATTGGAGCCAAAATCCTCTTGGATAAAGCGTTGGATTTCACTGGCATATTCTGGTACGGAAAAAGTAGGATCAACATAGTTGGCAGGGAATCCACCGCCCAAGTTCATCATCTGCATCTCAATCCCTTCTTCCGCTACAGCATCAAAAAGATATTTGCATCTGGCAATGGCATCGTCCCACTGGCCAATATCGCGCTGTTGTGAACCTACATGAAAAGAAATACCATAAGGAATCAAGCCCAAATCGGCAGATTGGAGAATCAAACGATAGATCATATCCGGATGCGCACCGAACTTTCTACTCAGGGGCCAGTCTGCTCCTGTACCTTCGGTGAGGATTCTAAAGAAAACTCTGGAACCTGGCGCATATTCTGCCAAGTGCAGAAGGTCAAATTCGGAATCGGTGGCGAAAAGGCGCACTCCCTTGCTATAGAAATATGCAATATCAGCCTTTTTTTTGATGGTGTTTCCATAGCTCAGGCGAGAGGGATCAACACCCAAACCAAGCATCTGATCCAATTCATAGCGCGAGGCAACATCAAAACAAGCACCCAAGTCTTTTAACATGCTCAATACTTCATTCATGGGGTTTGCCTTTACAGCATAATATATTTGGGAATTGGGCATGCTCTCCGATAGCTGAATATAGTGATTTCGAATTATATCCAAATCCACCAGCAGGAGTGGAGAAGCTTGGCTATTGGCAAAAGCTTTGACCCTTTCAAAGCGTTCTTGATCGATATATCTTTCCAAGTGAAAGTGGTATGGTTCTTTATACATCATTCAATCCTATTCGTTGTTCTATGGCTTTCCAAGAAATAGAGGGCGGGATAAGTGTCAAATGATAATATCCAAACTACCTAGTTCACAAAAAACCAACGCAAGCCCAGATGCAGAGATGGAGGTAGCGGATAAATCCCGTAGATGGCATTATCAAAGAGATTTTTGGCGCTGAGGGTCATTTCAAAACTATCCGTAATCCGAAACCCCGTCCATAGATCCAAGACCAATGAATTGTCAATTACCCGATTATTGAGGTTCCAAATTGTCATGGAGCTATGACCGATGTAGCCAATACCGGCAAACAGCCTATTGTTGTGGTCCAAGTACTTTGCGATTTCAAGCTGACCTTGATATGCCACGGATGGCAGGTTCAAGGTTTTCTCATCGTCCTGGTACCAAGTGAAAAAGGTGTTTGCTTTTAGTTCATATCTATCCCAATTGAACTGGTTGGTAGCATCAATTTCGATGTATGGTAGCTCCAAATCGTAGCTTAGTGTATCAATCTGGGTAGGCTGTACAACCGGATAATGAACTCTCATCAGCCGTTGACCAGCACTCGCTTTGACTCTGGTATGAGGGATGCAATTCAAGCTCCCAAAGAGCCCATAATCGTTGGTAAATTGGTAGCTTGAAGATAGCAGCTCACTGTTTGCCAGGTAGGGATTATCCATCCTCAGGAAGGACGCTTGAGGATTGACAATACCAGACATGCGCAGTCCAAGCAGATTGTCGTTTATCTGTCTCGCTCCACTAAAGGAGTAAGAACCCTCTTTGTTACTATTAAATCTTGCGCTACTCGAAATACTCCACTGCTGGTAATCAGCGTCTAGATCGATACGCAAACGGTTCTTTGCCTCTGCTGCAAGGGAGTTTATGCTTTCTTCATAAAGATAATGCTCAAAATTAAGGCTTGCTTTGGTTTGCCAACCAGTTCCAAACTCATACACTTGATCTGTGCCGATGTAGAACTGCTTGACCCTTTTCTTGATACTACTGCTGAAGAGCGGAGCGGAAGCAGATTCGGACAAATTGCGAAAACCGAGATTGATAAAGGGATGACTATAGGTTATGCTAAAAGCCTTGGCTTGATAATCGATGGCAAAGCTTTGGTCAATCCAATAGGGGCTTAGGAGCTTGCTCATAGCTTCTACGCGGTCATAGTTTTCATACTCAAGATTCCATTCTGAAGATCCCAAAGCATAGCCAAGAGCATAGCGAAATGAAGTATTATCCGCCAATACCTCTTCCCAAGAACCGCTTTGGACAAGAAAAGAAAAACCCGTCCACAAATTGGGAATGCCAAGTAGTCTATTGCGCTGAATCTTACCAACAGCATACTTGGATTCGTAATCCCCCAACGAGGCTTGGATTTCGGAAACCGGTACGAGGTATTCATAGTCCCTACGTGTAAAGACCATGTCATATCCTTTGGTGGAGTAGGTATCAAAACTGAGATAAGAACCAATTGTGTTGGCGCTTGCAAAGATCGATGTGGGCTGGCTGAAGCCATGTTTATAGATATCCCACTCAGGAGCTAAGGACATGATGTAGTGGTGATTGTGTCGATAATAAAAGAGGTTGCTATAGTAGCTATCATCAGAATGATTTTCCATATCTTTTCTGCGCCAATAGTCCACATTTGCCATCTCAGAAATGCGCTCTTGGATCATTGCTTTACTGAGTTCTTGTCCATCATGTTCAAGAGCAACTTTCTTACTCAGTTTGATATTAAACATCTGGATAAACACAGCCTCGACAGCTACCGAATCCCGCATGGCAGGAACAAAGAGCAGCTTGGCAATTTGATCGTCAATTGGACTCAAGGGAATATCTATATCACCCTCTATGCTTTCTGCAAATGCTGTGCTGTCTGCTAAAACACGAACTTTGATGACGAGTATATCATCATTGATCTTGTCGTAAATCCCCTGCTCGAGGAATAAAACCGGATCACTAAGCAAAAATGGAGGGATAAACTCCGCAAAACAGCTGATGCTGAGCATTACAAACAATGCTAAGAAGAGAGCAGACCTTTGTCTCGATACCATGCAATAGTCTCATTAAGATTGTCACTTAGGTTTGGCTTGGGGTCAAATCCTAAGATATGGCGTGCCTTTTCAATACTGCACAACCAGCTATCGGCATTGATCTCGATATTCTTTTGCCTATTGACTACCGGCGTCATATCGGTAAGCTTACCGATGCTCTCGGCAACCATGGCAATGAGATCCATCATCATCTTTGGGACAGGAATATCGATGCTCTTTCGGTTTAAGAGATGTAAAACCATTTGCTGTAGATAGTCTTGGGTATAACATTCGCCATCAGATGCGTAAAAGATATTCCCATAAGCTTTAGGATTACCTATGCAAAGCTCGATAAAATCGCATAATTCTCTGATGTATATGAGACTAATAGCGTTGGAACCACTTTTTAG
>Ga0209835_1001232_pt1 | contig 14680 bp, 14 predicted proteins | sample LakKivwa52mmetaG_FD_184138 | JGI IMG/M metagenome (GOLD analysis project Ga0209835, IMG submission 184138) | Anoxic lake water microbial communities from Lake Kivu, Rwanda to study Microbial Dark Matter (Phase II) - Lake Kivu water 52m metaG... | ecosystem: Environmental > Aquatic > Freshwater >...
TTGAACAAATATTGGTTGCAATTCTGGTCAAATATCCGCCGAATCAGCATGAATCGGTGCTCATTTGCAGCTAAAATCGTGGATTTTCAAAAAAGGCCAAAGTCCAGTTAACCATTAACGATACACGATTAACTTTTGATTCAAATGGCCTCATCCCCGCTGTGGTTCAAGACGCAACTACCAAAGATGTGCTGATGGTGGCCTGGATGAACACCGAATCGCTGCAAAAAACGCTGGAAAGCGGCGAGACCTGGTTCTGGAGCCGTTCGCGCCAGGAGTTGTGGCATAAGGGCGGCACGAGCGGCAACACCCAGCGCGTGGTCGAAATTCGCTACGATTGCGATGGCGATACGCTGCTCGTGCTGGTTAACGCAAACGGCCCGGCGTGTCATACCGGGGCCGTCAGTTGCTTTTATCGAACGCTATAGGACAGGTCTGTAGACCTGCCCTACCAGAAAGTTGGAGAACCTATGAATTTGAGCGACCTATACGCAATCATTCTCGAACGAAAAAACAACCCAAAGCCCGGCTCGTATACCAATTCGCTATTCGACTCTGGCCTGCCGCGTATCGCGCAAAAAGTAGGCGAAGAAGGCACCGAGGTCGTGGTCGCCGCGCTGGCGCAAGAAAACAGCCGCCTGGTGGAGGAAATCGCCGACCTGGCGTATCACGTCCTGGTGCTAATGGTCGCCAAAGGGCTGACGCCCGCCGAGGTGCTGGCGGAGTTGGAAAAACGCCACAAATAGGTCGATGACGCTTCAGGCTTGCGGCTGTCCCTGGCAGCGGACAACCAACACCGAGCAGGGCGCATGGTGCGCCAGCCTGCGGGACACGCTCCCGATGAGCATACTCGTCACCGTGCCAAGCCCGCGCGACCCGCAGATGATTAAATCCACCTGGTACTCGCGGGCATATTCGATGATTTGCTCGGCAGGCTCACCGCGCATGAGCAGGCTGCGCGCTTGCAAGCCATGACCGGCGAGCGCTTCGACCGTTTTGTGGAGCAGCGACTCGCCCTCGGCTTCCTGGTCCTGGCGCATACGCTGCAGGTCTTCTTCAGAGATGGCAACAACAGACACACCCAGTGGCTCAACCAGGTAACTAGCCTGTAATGGCGGCAGGACGTGCATCACTTCCAGGCTGGCCGCGGAAGGGAGCGGGAAGACGCCCGTATAGTTGCAGGCCAACTGGCTGCAAGGCGAACCGTCGGTCACGAGCAGAATCTTATGCAGCCCGCGCACCGGCTCACGCACAATCAACACTGGCCAGCGTCCATCGTGGACGACATTCATCGCCACACTGCCGAGCAGCAACCCCAGGTTCGCGCCCGTGCCCCGTGCGCCCATCACAACCAGGTCGGGATGGTGTTCGCTGGCGTGTTCGATGATTTTTTCGGTCGGGTATCCCAGCCGTGTCTCGGCGCGGGCGTGCAAGTGGCGGCTCTGGAGCAGCTTTTTGGTATGCGTGATGGATTCTTCCACCTCCGCATACTCGGCGGCTTCGAGGGGCGTAAAGACCCGCAGGGCAGTCACAACACACTCTTTGTCGTGCGGTAAATCGACCAGGAGTTTGACCGCAGCGCGCGCATTCAACGACCCATCATCGGCCAGCAAGATATTGAGCAGGCGATTCTTTGCAGGAGCAATCATTTGGACCTCCTTTCGGAGCCGGTATTCCCCAAATTTGGCTCCACCTATTTATACTTTAGCACGATTTTTACATTTTCGTACCCTTGAATTCTTCACCAAATTGTTCCGCATCTGCAACCCGATATAGATTGGCAATGCTCTGCTTCAGCGTCTTCGCCGAAGCCTCCAGCGCCGACTGCTCCTCCGGGTAGAGCGGCGCTTCCACAATCCGCTTGACGCCGCCCTGCCCGACGATGGCCGGGATGCCCAGGCAAACGTCCCCAATCCCATACTCGCCGTCGAGATAGGTCGAAACGGTCAGCACGCTGTTCTGGTCCTGTAAAATGGTGCCAACAATGCGCGCCAACGACATCCCGATCCCGAAATACGTTGCGCCTTTGTAACTGATGATGTGATAGGCCGAATCGCGCACCTCCTGGACAATCCGGTCACGTTCGCCGTGCCAGTTTTTACAGTTGCCGCACACCGGGCAGTATTTGTCCATCGACACGCCCGCCACATGCGTCATCGACCAGGCCGCCACCTCGCTGTCACCGTGTTCACCCAGGATGTAAGCGTGGACGTTGCCGACATCCACCTTGCAGTGCAGGCTGAGCAGGTAGCGGAAACGCGCGCTATCCAGCACCGTGCCGGAGCCGATGACCCGCCCCTTCGGCCAGCCGGAACGCTTCAGGGCGACGTGAGTCAGCACATCGACCGGGTTGGTGGCCAGCACCAGCACCGCCTGCGATTTTTGGGCGGCCATCTCGTCAACAACGGCTTCGACCATCGCGGCATTTTTCTGCAAGAGATTGAGACGCGACTCTCCCGGCGACTGCTTGGCCCCGGCAGTGATGACCACCACCTGGGCATTGGCGTAGTCGCTGTTTTCTCCTAATCGAATCTGCACCGAGGGGTAGAAGGGCAGGCCGTGCGCCAAATCCAGCACCTGCCCGGCGGCAAAATCACGGTTGATGTCGGTCAGGCAGATTTCATCGGCCACGCCACGCTGTGCCAGGGCATAGGCAAACGTCGAGCCGACCGCGCCAGCCCCCACAATCACCACTTTCCGGGACTTCCAGAACGTATCCATTGCATCATCCTTTTTGGCCAATTTGCGATAAATTTAGTCTTATTTTACCCTGCTTTGTGAAATTTAGGACAATTCTTATCTGATTATTAAGCGAAGTCCAAAATCGGGAGATTTTGGACGAAGCCAAGTGCCATCGGACTCTACGTCTGACTATCCGACAGATTGTGTTGAGTAATTGCCGAAAATCGCATAAAATCACAGCCTATGGAAATTTCAGCACACCTGCAAGGCATCCTCGATACCCTCCCGCCCAAGCCCGGCTGTTACCTGATGAAAAACAGCGAGGGGACAATTATTTACGTCGGCAAGGCAATTAATCTCAAGAACCGGGTGCGCTCCTATTTCCACGCCGATGCCAGCCACGACAACAAAACCCGCCGCCTGGTGCGCGAAATCGCCCATCTCGAATGGATTGTGGTCGGTTCCGAACTGGAAGCGCTCATCCTTGAGATGAATCTCATCAAGCGCCACCGGCCCAAATACAACATCAAACTGAAGGATGACAAACGCTACCCGTACATCAAAATCCTGTGGAACCAGCCCTACCCTACTGTCACCGTAACCCGTCAAATGCTGGAGGACGGCGCCCGTTATTTTGGGCCGTACACCTCGGCCTGGGCCGTTTACCAGACCCTCGACGTGCTGCGCAAAGTCTTCCCGTACCTGACCTGCGACCGCGAAATTACCGGACAAGACAAGCGCGCCTGCCTGTACTATGATATCAAACTGTGCGGCGGGCCGTGCATCGGCGCGATGGACCAGGCCGGATACCGCCAGATGATTGCCGACCTGATGTCCTTCCTGGGCGGACACAGTGATGAAATCGTAACCCGCCTGACAGGTGAGATGGAAAAAGCCGCCGAGGAATTGCGTTTCGAGAAAGCCGCCGCCCTGCGTGACCAGCTGAAGGCCATTCACAACATTGTCGAGCGCCAAAAAGTGGTTTTCGCTTCGGATTACAAGGATTCGGACGTGGTGGCGATGGCGCGTACCGATGGCGAAGCCTGCGTTCAGATTTTCTTCATTCGCGGCGGGAAACTCATCGGGCGCGAATATTTCGTGTTGGAGGGAACCGAGGACGCTGCCGATGCGGAAGTAGTGTCCGGATTCCTGAAGCAGTTCTACACCGAGGCGGCCAACGTCCCGCAGCAGGTTCTTTTGCCGCAGGAAATCGAAGAAGCCAAAATCATCCAGGAATGGCTGCGTTCGCGGCGCGGCGGCGAGAAAGTGGAGATGCTCGTGCCAAAAGACGGCCAACCACATGAACTGGTGCAGATGGCCGCCGAAAACGCCGCCGAGACGCTCCAATCGTTGCGCGCCCAATGGCAGGCCGATACCCACAAGCAGGAGATGGCGCTGGCCGAGTTGCAATCGGCCTTTGGCCTGCCCCAGGCCCCCAACCGTATCGAGTGCTATGATGTTTCGCACACCCAGGGCATCGCCACCGTTGGGTCGATGGTCGTCTTCGAGCAGGGTGTCCCGGCGAAAAAGTTTTACCGCAAATTCAACATCGACAGCACCTCCATCGGCGCGCCGGACGATTTCGCCAGTATGGAAGAGATGCTGACGCGCCGCTTCCGGCGGTGGGAATCTGTCGCCGAAACGGCGACCCAGGCCCCGGGGGCGCTTGTCCCGCGCTCTCTAGCGGGAAAGGTCGATGAGTCGTTCTCCCGCCTGCCAGATTTAATCATCATCGATGGCGGCAAAGGCCAGTTGGGGCGCGTCGTCAACGTCCTCGAAAAATACCGCTTGTTCGACAAAGTCCCGGTGATCGGCCTGGCCAAGCGCGAGGAGGAGATTTTCTTTCCCCACAAATCGGAGCCCCTCTTGCTGCCGCGCCATTCGCAAGGCTTGTACCTCGTCCAGCGCATCCGCGACGAGGCCCACCGCTACGGCATCACCGCCCACCGCGCGCGCCGCTCGAAGCAAGGCATGGCCTCGATTTTGGACGCCATCCCCGGCGTCGGCCCGACCCGCCGAAAGTCCCTCTTGAAACATTTCGGTTCTGTGGATAATATAAGAGAAGCGTCGTTGGATGAATTGTCCGAAGTCGTTCCGCAAGATGTTGCGGAAAGCGTCAAGGCGCATTTGGAGTAGAGTAATCAAAAATGAAACAAGTCTGGATTGTAGACGATGACGAAGAAATGGCAAAAGCGGTCAGCCTGATGTTGAAACTGCTCGACTGCCAGTCAAAGCACTACCTGAGCGCGCGCGGCGCGGCCAAAGAACTGCTGGCGGGCAAACGCCCCGACTTGATGATTCTCGACATGAGCATGCCCGAAGTAACCGGCATGATGATGCTCGAATTTGTGCGCCGCCGCCCGGAGTGGAACCAGATTCCCATTATCATGCTGTCGTCTGAGGCAGCCGAGGTGCAAATCGACGAGGCGATGCAATTGGGCGCGGATGCCTATACCACCAAGCCGGTCAGCATAGATGAACTAGAGACCGCTATGCAGATGGTCTTCCGAAAACACGGTAAAATATAGGCAATCCAGTCAGGGAGTCTAAAATCAGGAGATTTTAGACTCAAATCAGGACTCTGAAAGGCAAGCAAGCTATGGCAGGAAAAAGCAAGAACAGCAAGAATGATAATAATGATTATTACAACCGGCAGGTCAAGCGCAACCAGGCTATCTTCACCGTGGTCGCCATCCTTTTGATTCTCGCCCTGACGCTTTCGGCAATCGCCTCTTTCTAACTTCGCCCATCCCACGTACACATCCCAGGCGCGGCGCACGAGGCCGCGCTTTCTGTCGCCTATCGTAACGCGGAATTCATTCCGCAACCACAAAGGTTTTTATGCTCGATAAACTCTCTGGAATCGAAGAACGTTATGAAGAACTCACCCGCCAATTGATGGAAGTCGGCAACGACTACCAGCGCGCAGCGGATTTGAACAAGGAACGCGCCGACCTGGAAGAACTGGTCGAAAAAGCGCGCCAATACCGCCTGGCCATCAAACGCCAGGAAGAAGCCAACGAACTGCTCGAAGGCAACGATGCTGAAATGCGCGAACTGGCCGAGTTGGAACTGGCCGAACTCGAAGCACAAATCCCTGCGCTGGAAAACCAACTCAAGGGAATGCTGGTTCCCAAAGACCCACGTGACGACAAAAACGTCATCGTCGAAGTCCGGGCCGGGACGGGCGGCGACGAAGCCGCCCTATTCGCCGCCGACCTGTTCCGCATGTACACCCGCTATGCAGAACTGAAGCGTTGGAAAAGCGAGGTGATGTCGGCCAGCGAAATCGGCATCGGCGGGTTCAAGGAAATCATTTTTGAAATCAAAGGTAAGGGCGCATTCTCCAAACTCAAATGGGAATCGGGTGTTCATCGGGTGCAGCGCGTCCCGGCTACCGAGGCCCAGGGCCGCATCCACACCTCGACCGTGACGGTCGCGGTGCTGGCCGAAGTGGATGATGTCGAAATCCACATCCCTGAAAGCGACATCGAAATCGAAGTCTATAAATCGGCGGGCGCGGGCGGGCAAAACGTGCAGAAAAACTCAACTGCCGTGCGCCTGTATCACAAGCCCAGCGGACTGGTGGTCACCTGCCAGGACGAGCGCTCCCAACTCCAGAACAAAATGCGCGCCATGAGCATCTTGCGCGCCCGGCTGTTTGAGATTGAAGAAAACAAACGCCGCGCGGAACTGGAAGCCGACCGCCGTTCACAGGTTGGCACCGGCGAACGCTCCGAAAAAATCCGCACCTATAACTATCCGCAAAGCCGCGTCACCGACCACCGCATCGGCGTTTCATCTTACAACCTGCCCGCCGTCATGGAAGGAGACATCGAGATGTTCATCGAGGAACTCTCCACCCGCGATGAAGCTGACCGTCTCTCGGCTGGCGCAGAGGATGACGAGTAGGACGAGAGAATCCGCAACCCGTAATCCGTAATGCGCAACGCGATAGAGACGAACAACGAATCTCGAAGAACGATTGACGCATTACGGGTTTTTTATTTGGAGGTCCATGAAAAAATACCTGCTCATCCTGCGGATACTGGCCATCCTCCTGGCCGTGCTGCTGGCCTGGAACCTGCGCTCCTACGCCCTCACCAGCTTGCCGGTGGATTATGACGAGGACGACTACCTGCGAGCCGCCCAGGAATACGCCATCGTCTTCCGCTCCGGTGACCTGACCGGGCTGACGCAGTTCAACTACCGCCCCGAACATCCCCCACTCTCCAAAATCATCTATGGCCTGAGCATCCTACCCGCGTCGGAAACGCCCCTGCTCCCCGACCGCCCCACCTCCGCCGGGCCAGACCAAACCCTGCCGCGTGACCAACTCCGCAACGCCCGCACTGCCGGGGCCGTCCTCGGCACATTGACGACGCTTTTGGTCGCCCTGCTCAATCCCCTGGCCGGATTTTTCCTCGCCATCCACAGCTGGACCATCAAATACACCGCCCAGGTCATGCTCGAAGCCCTGCCGGCCCTCACCAGTCTGCTGGCCGTGCTGGCCTACCGGCGAAGCGTGGCGCAAAATGGCATTTTGCGCCCCAAACTCCCCTGGCTGGCCCTCTCTGCCACCTTCCTCGGCCTGACCGCCGTCTCCAAATACATCTACTGCCTGGTCGGAATCGCCATCTTAATCGATTGGTTTCTCCAAAACCGGCAAACCGGCAAACCGGATAACCGGCAAACCGGAACACTGGCTAACTGGCTCACCATATTCGCCTGGGGCCTTCTCTCCATCATCGTCTTCTTCGCCGCCAACCCCTACCTGTGGCCTGACCCGCTCTCCCGCCTGGCTGACTCCGTTTTCTACCACGCCCGCTACTCGACCGGGGCCGCCGAAGTCGCCTCGGCCAACTTCCCGCTCTGGCAGCCCTTCAACTGGCTTGGGATGTCCGTCCCCTGGAGCCAGCAAGCCTTCCGGGTATTGCTCGACCCCTTCATCACCCTGCTGGCCGCCTTTGGCCTGGCGCGCCTGTGGAAAAAAGAGCGCGTGTACGTCATCTGGCTCATCACCGCCATCCTCTTCCTGCTGGCCTGGCCCACCAAATGGCCGCAATACCTTCTCGTCCTCACTGTCCCGCTCTCCCTGGCCGCCGCCGAAGGCGCAATCTCCCTACTCGAAACCATCCGTTTCTCCGTTTCCAAATCCGTTCCCAACATCCGCTTCCCCGTTTTGCCGCAGGCAACGAGTACTCGCAAGAGTATCCGTTCCCCCATCCGTTTCTCCGCTTTGCCGCAGGCAATCCGTTCCCAAATCCGTTCCCTCCCCTGGCTGCTTCCCGGCCTGCTGGCCTTCCTCCTCCTGACCATTTTCCCGCTCCTGTTCCAGCTCGGCATGTCGATGACCAGCCTCAACGCCCAATCCCTGCGCGATGGGCTTCAGGGCGGCCTCGTCCGCGAATTATGGGGCGGGTTAACCGGGCAAATCCCCGCCGCCGGGCAGGACGCCAGCCCCAACCAGGTGCACTTCATCGGCCTGCGTGGCTACGGCTGGGTCTTCGACTATGTGAGCAGCATTGGCCTGCCCGTTTTCACCATCCTGTGGACAGCGCTCTCCGTCTCGCTCCAACTCGCGCTCGGCCTGGGCGCAGCCCTGCTGCTCTGGAACCAACACGTCGCCTTCCGCAAAACCTGGCAGGTCTTGTTCATCCTGCCCTGGGCCATCCCCGAAGCGATTGGCGCGCTGATGTGGCTGAACATCTTCGCGCCCATCTCCGGCTGGCTCTCGCTGGCCGTCAAGGATTTCGGGGCGCAGAATGTCCCCTTCTCCTTCCTGGTCGGCTGGGAACGGAATCCGAACCAGACGCTCATCATCCTGCTGCTGGCCTCGCTCTGGTACGGATTCCCCTTCCTCATGATGGCGGCCAGCGCCGGGCTGAAAATGCTTCCAACCGAAGTCTTCGACGCTGCCGCCATCGACGGCGCGACTCCCTGGCAGACCTTCCGGCACGTCACCTGGCCGCTGCTCACACCCCTGCTCGTCCCGGCCATCATCATCCGCGCCATTTTCGCCTTCAACCAGTTCTACCTGTTCCAAATGTTCGTCCAGTTTTTCGGCGGACAGCAATATATCCCCGTCACGCTCTCGACCTTTTCATACTACCTGCTCTATCGCGGCTCCGAATTTGGCGTCTCGGCCATCCTCAACATCATCACCATCCTCATGCTCATCGGCTTCGTGATTTTGTTCAACCGCTGGAGCAAGGCCGGAGAAGGAGTGACCTATGCGTAAACTCACCTTCTGGAGACAGGCCGGACGGCAACTGGCCCTGCTTGCCATCGGAATTTTCGTCCTCTTTCCCATCTACGGCCTGCTGCGCATGGCCTTCGACGGCTCGCTGAAAGGCGCGGCCACCGAGTTCCACTGGCTACCCAAGCAATTTAGCCTCCAACCCATGCTGGCCGTCCTCGACCGCCCTTACCAATCGGTGCAGTTCAGCACCATCCTGGGCAACAGCCTGGTCGTCTCGTTCAGCGCCGCCATCCTCGCGCTCGCCCTGGGCGTCAGCCTGGCCTACGCCTTTGCGCGCTTCCGCTTCCCAGGACGGCAAAGCGGCCTGTTCGTCATCCTGCTAACCGCCCTGCTGCCGCCCATCGCCTTCACCACCCCGCTCTACATCCTGCTCTCGTGGCTCGGCATCCGCACTACCCTGCTGGCGCTCGTGCTGGTTTACGCCGCCTTTGCCATGCCCTTCTGCATCTGGAACCTGCGCGCCGCCTTCCAGGCCATTCCAAAAGAAACCGAGGAAGCCGCCTATCTCGACGGCGCGGGCGACCTGGCGACCTTTACCTACATCTCCCTGCCGCTCTCGCTGCCCGCCATCGCCGTCGCCGCGCTCATCGCCTTCCTGACGGCCTACTCCGAGTTCACCATCGGCTGGCTATTCGTCTCGAAGCCTGATACGGTCACGCTTGCGATGGCAATTTACGCCATCGTCACCACCGGCGCGGCCCAGCCCTGGAGCCAACTCGGCTCGCTCGCCATTCTCATGTCCATCCCGGTCGTGGTGATTTTCCTCCTGCTCCAGCGCGCCCTGCTCGAGCGGATGATGTTTGGAGCCGCCGGTGATTGACCAGTTGCGGCGCACGCTCGAGGGGCAGGTCCTCCTGGCGCACGTCATGGGGCGCAGCCGCTCCTGGCTTTTGGCGCACCCCGAAGTAAGTCTCACGCCGGAGCAGGAACAGGCCCTCGAAACGGTCGTCCGCCAACGCGAAGCGGGTGTCCCGTTACCGTACATCCTCGGCCACTGGGAATTTTTCGGTTTGGATTTCAATGTCTCGCCCGAAGTGCTGATTCCGCGCCCGGAGACTGAACTGCTCATCGAAACGGCCCTGGCCTGGGCGCGGACTCATCCCCCACTGGGGCCGTGCTACCGTTTCATTGACATTGGAACCGGCTCAGGCATTATCCCCGTCACCCTGGCTGTTCACGTTCCCTCCGCCGAAATCACGGCGATTGACATTTCCCCCGCTGCCCTGGCGGTTGCCCGCCAAAATGCGGAGAAGCATGGGGTGGAGGGGCGCATCCGTTTCATCAAAGCCAACCTGCTCGAGTATTCGATATTCAATAATTCAAATACTCGAATATTCGACGTTCTAACAGCCAACCTGCCCTACATTCCCACCGAAACGCTCAAAACGCTGGAAATCTTTGGCAGAGAGCCAACCCTGGCCCTGGATGGCGGCCCGGACGGTTTGCAACTTATCCGCCGGTTGCTCGATGATATAACGGCGAGAACGGTTTCAGCCCGGTTAATCCTGCTCGAAATCGAGAACCGGCAGGGGGCGGCAGTCGAAGCCCTGGCGCGGCAGCACTTCCCAGCCGCCGACATCGAGATTAAAAAAGACCTGGCCGGGCATGACCGCCTGGCCGTGATTCTCTTATCAAACGTTTAAGTCTGGTTCAGGTTAGACTTAAGCAAATCCGTAAAATAACAATCAAGCATTCTCCTCACAAACCCCGCACGGACTAGGGCCAGTCCAGGCGGGGTTTGGGTTTTAAAACGGATTCGGGAACGGATGGCCTGCGGCAAAACGGATAAACGAAGGTCAGGAAAGCGGCCAGGTGGGCAGCACGTCAATATCGAGGGGGGAGAGATGGCCGAGCGTATAGCGGTAGTACCCGGCAGCGGCCACCATGGCGGCGTTGTCGGTGCAATGCTTGAGCGGCGGGATGTGGACTTTGAACTCGTTTTGGGCTTGAAATACTTCACGCAGGGCCTGGTTGGCCGAAACCCCACCGCCGATGACGATTTCTTTGACGTTATGCTGGCGAGCGGCCTGCATGGTTTTGGTATAGAGAACATCGATGACGGCGGCCTGGAAACTGGCAGCCAAATCGGGGACGGGCAGCGGCTGGTTTGCGGCTTCCAGGCGGCGCACTTCGCGCAGCACAGCGGTTTTCAGCCCGCTGAATGAGAAGTTATACGAGCCTTCCAGCCAGGCGCGGGGAAAGTTGAAGGCGGTCGGGTTGCCATTCCGGGCTTCTTGTTCAATCATCGGCCCGCCGGGGTAGGGCAGTTTGAGCAGCCGGGCGACTTTGTCGAAGGCTTCCCCGGCGGCGTCGTCGAGGGTCGCGCCGAGGCGCTGGTAATCGAGATGGCCGCGCATCAGGTTCAGTTCGGTGTGCCCGCCCGAGACGAGCAGCGCCATCAGCGGGAACTGCGGCGCGGGCGGCGGATTTTGCTCCGCTGCATCGTGCAGCCAGGCCGAGTAGATGTGCCCTTCGAGGTGATTCACGCCCACGAGCGGCTTGCCCAGCCCCAGCGCCAGCCCTTTGGCGGCATTCAGCCCGACGACCAGCGACCCCGGCAGCCCCGGCCCACGCGTTACGACAATCGCCTCCACATCCTTGAGCGTGATTCCGGCCTGGGCAAGGGCCTGCTCGATAACCGGCGTGATACTCAAAACGTGCTGGCGCGAGGCCACTTCAGGGAACACGCCGCCATAACGGGCGTGGATGTCCATTTGCGAGGCAACAACCGAAGTGACCAGTGCGCGGCCATTTTCAAGAATGGCGCAGGCGGTTTCGTCGCAGGAGGTTTCAATGGCGAGGAGGGACATGAACTATCCAGAGTTGGTTCTGAAAACTTGAAATTTTCACGCAGTTTCTGACATGTTTCCCGTTCGATTTTGGAAAGGGCATCCCATTTTATACATCTATCACTGTATATTGCGCGGATGTTTACTTTGCCAAGGCCTCGACCCCTGAGACAATATCCAGCAGTTCGCTGGTAATTTGCCCCTGGCGCTGGCCGTGATATTCGGTATTGAGTTCCGCCAGTCGTTCATCGATGTTTTTCTCGGCGGCTTGCATGGTCATCAGGCGGCTGGCGTTTTCGCTGGTCAGCGATTCGGCGTAGGCGCGGTAAAGTTGCGAGAACAGGAATTGTCCGAGCAGGGCCGAGAGCAGTTGCGGACTCGGCATGGTATAGGTCGGCAGGCTGCGCGAATTGCTTTCTTTGGGTTTTGAGTCGCGGAACAGGCTCATATCGACCGGCATGAGTTGGACGCGGGTCGGCTGGTAGGCCGCGCCGGAGGTCGGGCGGTTGTAATACAGGATGACCTTGCGTGTCGATTTGCGCGCCATGATTGCTTCGATTTCGAGAAGGAGTGACTGTACCGCCGGGTTGATGCCATCGACCGAACTTGGCACGGGGAAAAGTTCCAGAAAGGAACTATCGGCTTCTTGCAAGCGGGCAGCGGCGCGCATTCCAACCACCAGTTGCAGCCGTCGCGTATCCACCTGGTCGCGCAGGGCATACGAGACGATGTTTTCGTTGAACTGTCCGCACATGCCCTGATCCGAGCCGAAGATGACGGCCAACGCGGCATCTTTTGCGCCGCGCTGGAGGTCGAATTCATCTCCCGCCGCGGAGACATCCTGTAGCAGGATGCGCAAACCGTCCCGCACGGTCTGGTCGTAGACGCCGATTGCCTCGACCGAACGCTCGAACTGGCGGATGCTGGCCGCCGAGAGCGTCTTCATCGTGCGGACGATGCCGTGCAGGTCGCGCGCGCTATCGATGCGGCGGCGCAGGGTGTCGAGGGTTTCCATGTGTTAGGGTGCCTTTGCGTCTATTTCGTTTTTCCCCTCACCCCCATCCCCTCTCCCGGTGGGAGAGGGGGGATTGTTGTCAGACGGGGGATTTGTCCCCTCTCCCGAAGGGAGATGGTTAGGGTGAGGGCGAAACTGCGACACCGTTTCGCCGATTATTTTTTCCAGGGCTTCCAGGTCTTTTTCGCCCAATTTTTCGCCATTTTCGATGCGTTTGCACAGGTCGGGCAGGGATTCGGTTACGGCGGCGCGGATTTTTGTTTCGACTGCGCCGATTTGCGTCAGTTGCAGGTCGTCGAAATAGCCGCGCGTGACTGCCATGAAGACCGCGATTTGTTCAGCGGCGGGCAGGGGCGCGTATTGTGGCTGCTTTAGCACTTCGCGCACCCGTTCGCCGCGCGCGATGGTGCGGCGGGTGTCCTCGTCGAGGCGGGTGCCGAAGCGGGCGAAGGTCTCCAGTTCCTCGAATTGGGCATACGAAAGGCCCAGGTCGCCAGCCACAGCGCGGTAGGCGGGCAGTTGGGTCTTGCCGCCCACGCGCGAGACCGATTTTCCCAAATCGACCGCCGGTAAAATGCCCTTTTGGAAGAGTTCCGGCGAGAGATAGACCTGCCCGTCGGTAATCGAAATCAGGTTGGTGGGGATGTAGGCCGAAAGGTTCTGGGCTTCGGTTTCGGCAATCGGCAGGGCGGTTAGCGAGCCGCCGCCCAATTCGGGGCGCAGGCGGGTGGAGCGTTCGAGCAGGCGCGAGTGGATGTAGAAAATATCGCCGGGATAGGCTTCGCGCCCGGGCGGGCGGCGCAGCAACAGCGAGAGTTCACGGTAGGCCCAGGCGTGGCGGGTCAGGTCGTCGTACACGACCAACACGTCGCGGCCCTGTTCCATGAAGTATTCGCCAATCGACGTGGCGGCGTAAGGCGCGATGTATTGCAGTCCGGGCGTTTCTTCGGCGTTGGCGACCAAAAGCACCGAGTAATTGAGCGCGTCGTGTTTCTCCAGGTCGGCCATGAATTGGGCCACTGCCGAATTGCGCTGTCCGATGGCGCAGTAGATGCAGATGACATTCTTGCCGCGCTGGTTGATGATGGTATCAAGCGCGACGGCCGTTTTGCCGGTTTGCCGGTCGCCGAGGATGAGTTCGCGCTGTCCGCGCCCAATCGGGACGAGGGCGTCGACGGCCTTAAGCCCGGTCTGGAGTGGGACGACGACCGGGGCGCGCTGCATGATGGGGGTGGCTTCCCGTTCGACCGGCCAGCGCGTCTCGAAGGCGATGGGGCCGCGTCCGTCGAGGGATGCGCCGGTTGGGCTGAGGGCGCGTCCCAGCAGACCCTCGCCAACTGGCACGTCCATCAGGCGTCCGGTGCGGCGGACTTCGCTGCCAGATTGGATGCGGTTGTCGCGCCCCAGCAGGATGACGCCGATTTCGCCTTCGTCCAGATTGAAGGCCATGCCCAGGGTCCCGCCCTCGAAGCGGACGAGTTCCTCCAACTGGATGCCCGGCAAGCCACTGACGCGGGCGATGCCCTGGCCGATGAAGGTCACGTGGCCGGTTTCCAGGTTGAGGGCTTCGGCGGGGATTTCTTGCAGGCTTTCTTCAAAGATGCGCCCGGCCTGGTCGAGGATGTGGTTGAGGGGTGTTTTCATGTTGTCTGTCATTTTGTGTTTTGGAGTACTGCATGTACCACCGCCTTGCGAAGCACCCCCGTAGGGGGCAGGCGGTCTAGGGTAGGGGGCGAGGACAGGCTGAAGCCTATCGTACCGCTGCGTACCACCGCCTTCAGGCGGTAAGGGGCAGGCTGAAGCCTACCGTACATTCAGGGCTGGTTGCTTTGCAGGCGTTCGGACAGGCCCTCTTCGAGGGTTTGCAGGTAGCGGTTCAGGTTCCAGGCCACCTGATGGCCCTCGTCAGATTTGAGTTCGAGGCCCGCGCCC
>Ga0209835_1001233_pt1 | contig 14676 bp, 13 predicted proteins | sample LakKivwa52mmetaG_FD_184138 | JGI IMG/M metagenome (GOLD analysis project Ga0209835, IMG submission 184138) | Anoxic lake water microbial communities from Lake Kivu, Rwanda to study Microbial Dark Matter (Phase II) - Lake Kivu water 52m metaG... | ecosystem: Environmental > Aquatic > Freshwater >...
AACGCTCGGCGATCGAGACCAGCTTGCCGGCCATCTCGATGCTGGCACCGGATTCGTGCGCCACGATCTCTGTCTCGATGTCATGCTCAGGATAGGTGAAGTCGAGGCCACCGAAACGCTGCTTGGTCGACTGCTTCAGGTCCTTCATCAGCGACTGGTAGCCCGGGTTGTACGAAATCACGATCTGGAAATCGGGATGGGCATTGACCAGCTCGCCCTTCTTTTCCAGCGGCAGCACACGTCGATTGTCGGTCAGCGGGTGAATGACCACGGTGGTGTCCTGGCGCGCCTCAACTACTTCGTCCAGATAGCAGATGGCGCCGTGGCGTGCGGCGATGGCCAGCGGGCCGTCCTGCCACTCGGTACCCTGGGCGGAGAGCAGGAAGCGACCGACCAGGTCGGAGGCGGTCATGTCTTCGTTGCAGGCGACGGTGATCAGCGGCTTGTTAAGCCTGTGCGCCATGTATTCGACAAAGCGCGTCTTGCCGCAGCCGGTCGGGCCCTTGAGCATCATCGGCATGCGCACGGCATAGGCCGCTTCGAACAATTCCACCTCGTCGGCAACGGCGCGATAGTAGGGTTCCTTGGTGATACGGTATTGATCGATCAGGTTATTCATGTTCTGCTCCGCTGAAAAAAGCCCTGCCACCAGAGAAGGGATAGGCGGCAGGGCAACCACTAGCCTTGCATTGCGTCAATCAGACCGTCTTGCCGCGATAAACCACCATGGCGGCGCCTTGCGACTGTTTGAAGTTGTCGTAGCCGATCAGGCGCACATGGTTGTTGGGGTTGGCCTTGCGGCAGGCTTCGGCCTCGGCCAGCACGCGATCCACGTCGGTCTCGCCGAACATCGGCAGCTTCCACATGTACCAGTAGGAGTCCATCATGTACTCGGGCTCGATGTGCTCGATGGCCGGGTTCCAGCCCTTCTTCACCAGGTACTCGACCTGTTTGCGGATGCTGGCCGCGTCCATCGCGGGCAGATAGGAGAAGGTCTCGAACTTCCGGCTGGCGGGGTCGGAGAGGCGAGAGTTGTAATCCATCACATCAGACATTGGTTTTCCTTTCGAATTGGGTTGAACGTAGGGCGACTTACTTGTGCGCGACGTCGAGCTTGTCGACCGTGTCGAACTCGAACTTGATCTCTTTCCAGGTCTCCATGGCGATCTTCAGTTCGGGCGAACTCTTGGCGGCCTCGGTCAGGATGGTCTTGCCTTCCTTCTCGACAGCGACACCCTTGTTGCGAGCCTCGACGCAGGCTTCCAGCGCCACGCGGTTGGCGGCGGCGCCGGCGGCGTTGCCCCAGGGGTGGCCGAGCGTGCCGCCGCCGAACTGCAGCACCGAGTCGTCACCGAATATGGTGACCAGCGCCGGCATGTGCCAGACGTGGATACCGCCGGAGGCAACGGGCATGACGCCGGGCATGGAGCCGAAGTCCTGGTCGAACATGATGCCGCGGCTGCGGTCTTCCTTGATGAACTCGTCGCGCATGATGTCGATCCAGCCCAGCGTCGCATCGCGGTCGCCTTCGAGCTTGCCGACGACGGTGCCGGAGTGCAGGTGGTCGCCGCCGGAGAGGCGCAGGCACTTGGTCAGCACGCGGAAGTGGATGCCGTGGTGCGGGTTGCGGTCGAGCACGGCGTGCATGGCACGGTGAATGTGCAGCAGCATGCCGTTGTCGCGGCACCAGTTGGCCAGGCCGGTGTTGGCCGTGAAGCCACCGGTCAGGTAGTCGTGCATGATGATCGGGGCGCCGATGGACTTGGCGTACTCGGCGCGCTTGTACATCTCTTCCGGGGTCGGCGCGGTCACGTTCAGGTAGTGACCCTTGCGCTCGCCGGTTTCGCGCTGCGCCTTCTCGGTCGCTTCCTGCACGAAGTCGAAGCGCTGCTTCCAGCGCATGAAGGGCTGGCTGTTGACGTTCTCGTCGTCCTTGGTGAAATCGAGGCCGCCGCGCAGGCACTCATACACGGCGCGGCCGTAGTTCTTGGCGGACAGGCCGAGCTTGGGCTTGATGGTGCAGCCGAGCAGCGGACGACCATACTTGTTCATGATGTCGCGCTCGACCTGGATGCCATGGGGCGGACCGCCGCAGGTCTTGACGTAGGCGATTGGGAAGCGCACGTCTTCCAGACGCAGGGCGCGCAGGGCCTTGAAGCCGAACACGTTGCCGACCAGCGAGGTCAGCACGTTGACGATGGAGCCCTCTTCGAACAGGTCGATCGGGTAGGCCACGAAGGCGTAGAAACAGGTGTCGTCGCCGGGCACGTCCTCGATCTTGTAGGCGCGACCCTTGTAGTAATCGAGGTCGGTCAGCAGGTCGGTCCACACCGTGGTCCAAGTGCCGGTCGACGACTCGGCGGCCACGGCGGCGGCAACTTCTTCGCGCGCCACACCCGGCTGGGGAGTCACCTTGAAGCAGGCGAGAACGTCGGTGTCCTTCGGGGTGTATTCGGGTGTCCAGTAGGTTTGGCGATATTCCTTCACGCCAGCGTTGTACGTCTTTACGGCCATTCGTGTCTCCTTTACGTTATCGGATTTCTTGCCCGACGGGATTCGGGTTGAGCGCAGTATGCAAAGACCAGTTGATAAACAAAACTGAATAGTTTTTAGACTTACTATTTATTTTTATGTATTATTGATTTATGCGCCTCAGCCTCCGCCAGCTCCACATCTTCGAAGCCGTCGCCCGCCACCTGAGCTACACGCGCGCCGCGGAGGAATTGTTCCTGACGCAGCCGGCGGTGTTTACACAGGTCAAGCAGTTGGAGGACAGCATTGGCCAGCCGCTGCTCGAACGCATCGGCAAGCAGTTGCACCTGACCGCCGCCGGGAACGAGGTGCTCGCTGCCGGACGCGAAACGCGCGAGACGCTCGAACGACTGGAGATGCGGCTCGCCGACATGCAGGGGCTTAAGAAGGGCAAGCTGCGCGTGGCGATCGTGACGACGGCGAAGTACCTGATTCCGCGCCTGCTCGGCGAGTTCTGCGCACGCTATCCCGGCATCGAGGCAGCGCTCACGGTAACCAACCGCGAGAAGCTGCTGGTGCGCCTCGCCGCCAACGAAGACGACCTCGTCGTCCTCGGCACGCCGCCCGATAACATTGATGTCGTGGCGCTGCCGATCGCCGACAATCCGCTCGCCGTGATCGCGCGCAACGACCATCCGCTGATCAAGGCTAAATCGGTCACGCTCAAGCGCCTGGCGGAAGAACCCTTCATCCTGCGCGAACCCGGTTCGGGCACGCGCCTCGCCGTGGAAAAGCATTTCGCCGATCACGGCCTCAAGGTGCGCGTGCGCATGGAACTCGGCAGCAACGAGGCGATCAAGCAGGCCATCGCCGGCGGCCTTGGCATCTCGATCCTCTCGAGCCATACGCTAGCGCTCGAAGGCGAGAGCGGCCTGCTGCAGCCGCTCAATGTGAAAGGGTTTCCGCTATTGCGGCAATGGTATGTCGCCTACCCGACAGGCAAGCATCTGTCAGCCGTCGCCGAAACCTTCCTCGGCCACCTGCTCGGACGCACCGCGACCCAATAAAAGTCGGCGCTGGCGGGACGGCACCCTGAGCAGCCTGCCCGTCGGCTTCAGTTGCGCACTGGCACTTTCCAGAGCGTTATCGTGACGCCCAGCCGGCCGATGAAGCCCTTGGCGTAGGTGCCGTTGAGGCGAATGCGCGGCCCACCCTCGGGCAGGGCGGACATGACGATCTCGGTGAGGTGCGCGTCGGATAGCTGCGTCGCCCCTTCGGCATGCCACTGAAGGACATGGCCGCAGGCATCGCGGTCGACCAGCAGCGCCTTGTCGCGCGGTGCATCGAGCAGGCGGATGAGGACGCCTTCGGACATTTCATAGGCACGTGCCCGGCCGAGCGGCGAGCGCATTTCCTTGCCGCCTTCCGGGGTTGCGGTCGCCATCAGATCCAGCAAATCGTCGTCGGGCATGACGCTCTCCCCTTCGACGTGCCAGACGACGAAACCCTGCGGCCCGGTTTGCACCAGCAGGACATTGTCTTCGGCGTGCGCTGCCGTTACCGCAAGGCAGAGCAACAGGGCCGCGAGATACTTCATTCCACCTTCCACTTGATCGAGCAGCCGATGCTCGGGATCTGCTCGCGCGGCCCCTGCCCGGTCAGCGCGACTTGCTTCATCGCTTCGAACAGGTCGCGGCGAGCGCCGTCCGGCGCGGTTTCCTTGCGCGATTCGTCGAGCCGGCCGCGGTACTGCAATTCGAGCTGCGTGTTGAAGCCGAAGAAATCGGGCGTGCACACGGCGCCATAGGCCTTGGCGACCGCCTGCGTCTCGTCGAGTACATAGGGGAACGGAAAGGCCTTGTCACGCGCCAGCTTGACCATGTTGTCCCAGCTGTCTTCGGGGTACTCGGTCGGATCGTTGCTCATGATCGCGATGCTGCCGATGCCAAGAGTGGCCAGCTCGCGCGTATCCCGCACGATGCGGTCGATCACCGCCTTGACGTAGGGGCAATGATTGCAGATGAACATGACGAGCAAACCATTCGGGCCACGCGCTGCGGCGAGGTTGTAAGGCTTGCCATCGATGCCGGGCAAATCGAAATCGGGGGCCTTCCAGCCGAAATCGCAGACGGGGGTGGGGGTGCTGACCATGTGCTCTCCTTATGGTGTCCTTATTTTGACTTCGCGGGTTCCAAAGACATGTGCAAGGGTACCTCATGTGCAGCCTGCTCACCCTCGGTCTTGCCCTTTTCCGGCGCCAGCAGTTGTACACGCTCGGGTGCGACACCGGCAGACTTGAGAATCTCGGCAACACCCTCGCCGCGCTTTTGCGCCAGGTCCTGCAGACGCTCATCGGGAATATTCTCCCTGGCGCGCAAGCGTTCGAACAACACGCCGTAGAAATCGGCGCCCTTGAGCTGGGCGACTTCGCCCTCGCTCAGGGTCTTCTTCTCACGGAACACTCCGGACAGCCGCGACATCATCTTCCCGGCCATGCTTTCTTCCAACTGGCCCGGATTGGCGCTGCGGAAACCTTCCTTGAGCGCGGCAAGGTCGGCCGCGCCGACGCGATCCTTGTAGAGCGTCTCAAGCGCTTCGCGAATCTTCGGCTGCTGCGTCGAGACCGGACCGGGATCGCCACGCTCCGGCACGCGCTGGCCGGACAGCGTCAGCACGGTGCGGCGCAACTGCACGTCCTGCAGGGCCACACGGTCGGCATCGACATGCACACCGCCGACAGCAAGCACGAGGCCGGGCCGCTTGCCCATCGCCTCGGCGAGCTTGGCCACCTTCTCGCGCTCCGGCGGCGTCAGCTGCGCCGCGCCGGCCTCGAAGACGATGTTCTCGATCTTCTCGCCACCGCCGCCGAACAGCGCGCCCAGCGCGCGGAAAGGCGCGGTGACAATCTTGGTCAGCACGTTGGTGATCGCCTTCCAGATGATCGAGCCGTAGCTGAACTGCGGGTCGTCGAGACTGCCGGACACCGGCAGGCCGAGGTCGATGCGGCCATCGGAGTCCTGCAGGATCGCGATGGCCAGATCGAGCGGCAGGCTCGTCGCGTCGGGATGGTCGACACGCTCGCCGAGCGTCAGCTTGTCCATGATCACCTGGTTCTCACCCTGCAACTGGCGCTTGACGATCTTGTACTGCAAGTCGAGCGAGAGTTTGCCGGAGTCGATCTTGCGGCCGGCGAAATGCGCCGTGTAGGGCGTCAGGTTGGTCATCTCGACGTTGCGGAACTGCACGCGCAAGTCAAGGCCGTTGGTCGGATTGCCCAGCTCGACATGACCAACCGCGCGCGCCATGCCGTATTCATCGACCGCGCCATCGAGCTCGACCTGGCCAACGGCACCTGGACGGTTCGACAGGCCGGCGATGCTGCCCTTCAATTCGTGGATGCGCGTGCCGAACGGCAGGATCAGCGATTCGTCGGCGAAATCCATCTGCCCCTTGTTGAAGCGCAGCCGGTCGATATTCACGACAAAAGTCGGCGCTGGCGGGACGGCACTCACCGGCCCGCCGCCAGCAATTTGGACGGCATCCACCGCCTTTTCTGCGGGCGCAGGCTGATCTTCAGTGGAAGGCTTCAACACCCGCTTGAAATTGATGTTCTTGTCCTTGTCGATGTGCAGGCGGGTATTGAGACCGCTCAGGCGCAATTCGCCGAGATCGAGTGTCTTCTGTGTCAGCGCCAGATTGCGGCTATCGAAGGTCTTCCAGGCCAGCAGCGGCTTGCTGTCGCCCGGCTCCATCAGGCGCAGGTCGCGCACCGCGAATCCGCCCTTCACATTCGGGCCTTTTTCGTTGTAGATCGCGTGCCCCTGCGTCGATAGCTTGCCATCGGCCAGTGTCAGTGTCGTCTTCGCGGCAAGGAAGGGCTGGGCCAGTTTCAGGGCCAGGTCGGTCAGCTTGAAATTGACGTCGGCAGTGGCGGATGCCGGCACGACCTTGCCCTCGCTCTCGAAGTGGCCGCCGCTACGCACATCGAAGGATAGCTTCACCGGCAAGGCTGTCGACAAGTCGTTGCTGACGCCCTCGGTCTGGGCCGCGATGTTGTCGAGCGCGAGTTCGAGTGCCGGCTTCACGCTGGCTTCCTGCAGGATCACGCCGAGGTCGGCGACCTCGACCTTGCCCACCTTATAGCGCCACGGAGCAGCGGCGGCCTCTGCTGGCGTTTCCGCATTTTCCGCGGCTGGCTTGTCGCCACCCAGTGACTTGAACGCCTCCTGCAGATCGATGCTGCCGTCGGCCTTGCGCACCACCTGCACGCGGCCCTCCGCGAGCCGGACTTTGCCGACCGTGGCATTGCGTTCGGCCAGCGCAACCTTGATGTCATCGACCGTCAGCACACCGAATTGCGGTGATTGCTCGATGCCGGGCAAGGCGAGCTTGCCGCCCGTAACCGCAATCCCGGCCAGAGCGAGCTCCTGGCTGGCCAGCTGGAAGCGGCCATCCTTGAGTTCAATCGCATCGACGCTGGCCACTGGCCCGTTCGTCTCCTTGAGCGTTACGCGCAGCCCGGTCAGCTTGGCCTGGATTTGTTCGACCACGGCATCGAATTTCTCTCCGCCATTGCCGGCCCGATAGCTGACCGACAGACCCAGCACCCCTTCGGGTGGCACGGGCAGCGCGTTCTTGAGATAGGGCGCGAGCTTATCCAGTTGCAAGTCGGCGAGCTTGAAGTTGCCGGCGACCATGATCGGGTTGAGGTCGACCCGACCGTCCAGATCGATTTGCGCGCCAAGCGAGGTGCGCGCGGAAATCTTGTATTTGCCCTCATCGTCCGGCAGCGTGGACAAGTCGTTCAGTTCCAGATCGAGTGGCTCGATGGTCGTGGCGAAACCTTCCGCGGTACGCCGGCGATCGGCGTAGTCGACCTTGCCGCCGGCGAGGACGAAACTGCGGATGTCGAGGCGTGGCAATCCCTTCTTCTCTTCCGGCTGCTCTTCCTTGCTCTTCAACGCATCGAGGAAGGGCGTCCAGTTCATTTTGCCTTCTGGCAACTCCACTACCGTCGCCGCCGGGCCGTCCAGACGGATTGCGTCGAACACCAGCGCACGCTGCGTGATGCTCGCACCCGAGAATCGACGAGCAGACCGTCAAAGCCGAACAGCGGCTTGCCATCGGGGTCATTCAGTTGCAGCTTGCCGAGGCGCAGGGCGAGTTGGAAGGGGTTGAACTCCGGCCGGTCCATGACCAGCTTGTGACCGGTTTTATCGGCGACGAATTGCTCGGCCTGCGACTGGAGGATGCGCGGCAGTGCTTGCCAAAGCAGGAGCAGCACCACGACGATCAGGCCAACGACGATGAGTACGAGTTTTTTCAGGGCAGACAGGGAGAGTTTCATGGCGCCAATCCAGCAATGTCATTGTGGAATAATGCAGAAATGATACCCCGCTTCCACTGCCCATTCCCCCTGGCGCCGGGCGCCCAGGTGGAGCTGCCGGAACAGGCCGCGCATCACGCACTGAAAGTGCTGCGCATGAAGGCCGGTGACAGCGTCATCCTCTTCGATGGACGGGGCGGCGAATGGCTTGCCGAAATAGTCGGCGCTGGCAGGACGGCACACGCGGCACTGCGCGAGTTCAACGACCGCGACTGCGAATCGCCCCTCGACGTCACGCTGGTGCAGGCGCTGCCCTCCGGCGACAAGATGGACTGGGTCGTCGAGAAATGCGTCGAACTGGGCGTCACCACAATCCAGCCGGTCGCGGCGAAGCGCAGCGTTATCCGGCTGTCGGCCGAGCGCATGACCCGCCGCGTCACCCACTGGAACGGCATCGCCAGCGCCGCCTGCGAACAATGCGGGCGCAACCGCGTGCCCATCGTGGCACCCGTGCTTGACCTGCCTCAATACCTGGCCAGTGCGATGGCGCAGAATGCCCGGCGCCTGCTGCTCGCCCCGCAAGGCAATGCTTCGTTGCAGGCCCTGGGCAAGCCGCTGGAGCCGGTCATCGTCATGGTCGGGCCGGAAGGCGGTTGGGAGGAAGGCGAGCTGCAGGCCGCGCACGCCGCCGGATTCACTGCCGCGCACCTCGGCCCGCGGGTCTTGCGCACCGAGACTGCCGGCGCCGCGATGCTGGCGGCCATGCAAGCTGTTTGGGGCGATTTCTAATCGGGAGTTTCAAGGGGAAGAACATGTTCGAATCCGCCGAACTGGGTCACAAGATCGACAAGGATGTCTACAAGAAAGCCGTGCCGCAGATGCGCGCCGATCTGCTCGATGCGCAATACGACCTCAAGGAGCAGGGCAAGATTCCGGTGATCGTGCTGGTCAGCGGCCAGGACGGCGCGGGCAAGGGCGAAACCATCAACGTGCTGTACGAGTGGATGGACCCGCGCTTCATTTCCACGCTGGCCTTTTCGGCGCCGACCGACGAGGAACGCGAACGTCCCACCATGTGGCGCTACTGGCGTGCCCTGCCCCCCAAGGGACGCATCGGCATCTTCGCCGGTTCGTGGTATTCGGGCCCGATCCACGACAGCATCGACGGCAGCATGACGCAGGCCGCGCTCGACCAGCGCATCGACCAGATCAATCGCTTCGAGCAGATGCTGGTCAATGAAGGCGCGCTGGTGCTCAAGTTCTGGTTCCACCTCACCAAGGAAGGCCAGCGCCGCCGGCTCAAGGCGCTGGAGAAGGATCCGCGTACCGCCTGGCGCGTCACCAAATGGAACTGGGACCGCCTCAAGACCTACGACGAGTTGCAGGAAGTCGCCGGCCACGTGCTGCGCACCACCAACACGCCTTGGGCGCCCTGGATCATCGTCGAGGGCGAGGACGACCGCTTCCGTTCGCTGACCGCCGGCAAGATCATCCTCGACGCCATCCGCAAGCGGCTGGCCGAAGCCGACCGGCAAGCGACGCCCGTCGCGCCGCCGGTGCAGCCGAACATCGACGGCCGCGACATCATTTCCGAGCTCGACCTGAGTCACAAGCTGACCAAGAAACAGTACGAGGACCAGCTCGCCAAGTGGCAAGGACGCCTTTCGGAACTGGTCCGCGACCCGCGCTTCAAACAGCGCTCGTTGATCTGCGTCTTCGAGGGCTCGGACGCCGCCGGCAAGGGCGGCAGCATCCGGCGCGTCACCGCGTCGATGGATGCGCGCCAGTACCAGATCATTCCCATCGCCGCGCCGACCGAGGAAGAGCGCGCCCAGCCCTATCTGTGGCGCTTCTGGCGGCACATGCCGCGCGTCGGCCGCGTCAGCATCTTCGACCGTTCGTGGTACGGCCGCGTGCTGGTCGAGCGCGTCGAGGGCTTCTGCGCCGAAGCCGACTGGCTGCGGGCCTACACCGAGATCAACGACTTCGAACACGAACTGGTCGGGGCCGGGGCGGTGATCGTCAAGTTCTGGCTGCAGGTCAGCAAGGACGAGCAGCTGCGCCGCTTCAAGGAACGCGAGAAGATCGAGTTCAAGCGCTTCAAGATCACCGACGAGGACTGGCGCAACCGCGAGAAGTGGGATGCCTACCATCAGGCGGTGTGCGACATGGTCGATCGTACCAGCACCGGCCTCGCGCCCTGGACGCTGGTCGAGGCGAACGACAAGAACTATGCGCGCGTCAAGGTATTGCGTACCATCTGCGAGCGTCTCGAAGCCGCAATCAAGGCGACCACGCCGCTAACGGCCCCCGTAACGAAAGGCAACCAAAAGAAGGGCAAGAAATGAGTGAAGCGGAAGACAGCACGCTGACCGATGCACGGCTGGTTGCCTGGGTGCGCCAGGCCGCGCCCTACATCCATGCCTTTCGCGGCCGCACCTTCGTCATCGCTTTCGGCGGCGAAGCCCTGCTCGACCGCACCAGCGCACTGGCGCTGATCCATGACATCGCGCTACTCGACAGCATGGGCATCCGCTTGGTGCTGGTGCATGGCGCGCGGCCGCAGATCGACGCCGAGATGGAGTCGCGCAAGCTCAAGCCGCGCTTCCACAAGGGCCTGCGGGTCACCGACGCCGCGGCGCTCGAATGCGTCAAGCGCGCGATGGGCGTCACGCGCATCGAGATCGAGGCGATGCTCTCGCAGGGCCTGCCGAACACGCCGCTGGCGGGCGGCTTCCTGCGCGTCACGGGTGGCAACTTCATCTCCGCCAAGCCGGTCGGCGTCGTCGACGGCGTCGACTATCAATACACCGGCGCGGTGCGCAACGTCATCGCCGAAGAGATCAAGGGCGACCTCGCGCAGGAGAATGTCGTGCTGATCACGCCGATCGGCGCATCGCCCACCGGCGAGATCTTCAACCTCGCCTGGGAGGAAGTCGCCGAGGCGGTCGCCACGGCCATCGAAGCCGACAAGCTGATCTTCCTGTGCGATGCGCCGGGCCTCATCGACCGCAAGGGCCAGCTGATCGAGGCGCTCACCGCCGAGGAAGGAACCGCACTACTGGCGAAACGGGTGAAGCAGTCGCCCGAAATCACACGCGTACTCCCCGGCGCGCTGCGTGCCGTGCACGGCAAGACCAGCCGCGTGCATTTCCTCGACCGGCGCCGCGACGGCGCGATGCTGATGGAGTTTTTCACGCGCGATGGCATCGGCACCGTGCTGACACGCGTGCCCCTGGAGCGCGTGCGCGACGCGACCATCGATGATGTCGGCGCCATTCTTGGCCTGATCGCTCCCCTCGAAGCCGACGGCACGCTGGTCAAGCGTGGCCGCGAGCGCATCGAGATGGAGGTCGAACGCTTCTCGGTGCTGGAACTCGACGGCGTCGTCGTCGGTTGCGCCGCACTCTATCCTTTCTCGGGCATCAACCAGGGCGAACTGGCCTGCCTGGCCGTGATGTCCGAATATCGCGAGATCGGCTACGGCGACCGCCTGCGTCGCCACATCGAACAGCGGGCGAAGAAACTCAAGCTGAAGCGCCTCTTCGTGCTGACCACGCGTACCGCGCACTGGTTCATCGAGCGCGGTTTCGTCGAGGAAGACGTCAGTGCGTTGCCCGAGCAGCGCCGCGAGTTGTACAACTACCAGCGGCGCTCGAAGGTGTTCGTCAAGACCCTGTAGAATTCCGCGCTCGCGAAAACCAAATTACAGAAGGAATTCCCCATGGCAAGAACGGTCAATTGCGTCAAGCTCGGTCGCGAGGCCGATGGTCTCGACTTTCCCCCGATGCCCGGGGAATTGGGCAAGCGCATTTTCGAGGGCGTTTCGAAGGAAGCCTGGCAGCAGTGGATCCGCATGCAGACGATGCTCATCAACGAGAATCGCCTGAACCTCGCCGATCCTTCGCACCGCAAGTATCTCGCCGAGCAGGTCGAGAAGCACTTCTTCGGCGCGGGCGCCGACCGCGTCAGCGGCTACGTGCCGCCGCGCGGTTAATCACTGTTACTTCGTCAGCTGCTGCACGCCTTCGGGCGTTGCCAGCAGTAGCAGGTCCGCGCCGCGCCGGGCGAACAATCCGTTCGTGACGACGCCGACGATGCCGTTGAGCGTCGTCTCCAGCCCCGCCGGATCGGCAATCTGCCAGCCATGCACGTCGAGAATCACGTTGCCGTTGTCGGTGACAAAGCCCGCGCGCAGCTTCGGCTGGCCGCCCAGCTTGACGATCTCGCGCGCGACATAAGCCTGCGCCATCGGAATCACCTCGACCGGCAGCGGAAACTTGCCGAGCACCGTCACCAGCTTGCTCGCGTCGCAGACGCAGATGAACTTGTCGGCCACTGCCGCGACGATCTTTTCGCGCGTCAATGCGCCGCCGCCACCCTTCACCATCTCCAGTTTCGCCGTGATTTCGTCGGCGCCATCGACATAGACCGGCATCGCTGACACATCGTTGAGGTCGAGCACCTTGATGCCGTGGCCTTCGAGACGCTTCTTCGTCGCTTCGGAACTGGCAACGGTCGCCGCAACGCGATCCTTGATCTTGGCCAGTTCGTCGATGAAACAGTTGGCCGTCGATCCGGTGCCGACGCCGATGATGCTGCCGGCGGGAATATTCGCCGCGATGTAGTCGGCTGCCGCCTTGGCCACGGCCTGCTTGAGTTGGTCCTGGGTCATGCCCATATCGAATCCTCCTTGAAAAAATGCCCGGTCGAGCCGGGCTTGTGATGTATGCGAAGTATACGCTGGCGGGATGCCGTCCCGCCAGCGCCGAGTTTCAGCGTTTCTTCATCGGCGGCAGGTCGGTGCAGTTACCGTGCGCCACTTCCGCCGCCATGCCGATCGACTCACCGAGCGTAGGATGCGGGTGGATGGTCTTGCCAATGTCGATCGCGTCGGCGCCCATCTCGATGGCCAGACAGATCTCGCCGATCATGTCGCCAGCCGACGGGCCGACGATGGTGCCGCCGACGATGCGATGGGTTTCTGAATCGAACACCAGCTTGGTGAAACCGTAATCGGCGCCGTTGGCGATCGCCCGGCCGGACGCTGCCCACGGGAACTTGGCGACCTCGACCTTGCGGCCGGCCTTTTTCGCCTCGTCCTCGCCCAGACCTACCCAGGCAACTTCAGGATGCGTATAGGCGACGCCGGGGATCACCGTCGCGTCGAAATGCGCCTTCTGGCCGGCGGCGGCCTCGGCGGCCACATGCGCTTCATGCACCGCCTTGTGCGCCAGCATGGGGTTGCCGACGATGTCGCCGATGGCATGGATGTGCGGCACGCTGGTGCGCATCTGCCCATCGACCGGGATGAAGCCGCGCTCATTCACCTGTACGCCGGCCTTGTCCGCATCGATCTTGCGACCGTTCGGCGTGCGGCCGGCCGCCTGCAGGATCAGGTCGTAGCGTTGCGGCTCCGCCGGAGCCTTGTCACCCTCGAACCTGACCCACAAGCCGTCATCCTTGGCTTCGACGGCGACGGTCTTCGTCTTGAGCATGATCCTGTCGAAGCGATGCAGGTTCTGCTTCTCCCAGACCTTGACGGCATCGCGGTCCGGGCCTTGCATCAGTCCGTCGAGCATCTCGACGACATCAACGCGCGCACCAAGTGTCGAATACACCGTAGCCATTTCCAGCCCGATGATGCCGCCGCCGATGACCAGCATCTTCTTCGGGGTCTGCCGCAATTCGAGCGCGCCGGTCGAATCGACGATGCGCGGATCGCGCGGGAGAAACGGCAAATGCACGGCAGCCGAACCGGCGGCGATGATGCACTTCTGGAACCTGATGATCTTCTTGTTGCCGGTCTTGTCTTGCGCGCCGCCAGCGGTTTCCTCGACTTCAAGGTGATGGGCGTCAAGGAAGTGACCATAGCCGCGCACGACCTCGACCTTCCGCGCCTTCGCCATGCCTGCCAGCCCGCCGGTCAGCTTGCCGACGACCTTTTCCTTGTGCGTGCGCAGCTTGTCGATGTCGACCTGCGGCGCGGCGAAGTTCACCCCGGCGACGCTGGCATGTTCGGCTTCCTCGATCACCGCGGCGACATGCAGCAGCGCCTTGGAAGGAATGCAGCCGACGTTCAGGCAGACGCCGCCCAGCGTCGCATAACGCTCGACCAGTACCGTCTGCATGCCAAGGTCGGCACTGCGGAAGGCGGCCGAATAGCCGCCCGGTCCGGCACCGAGCACCAGCATCTCGGTCTCGATGTCCGCCTTGCCGCTGAATGACCCTGCGGCCAAAGTCGGCGCTGGCGAGACGGCAGCGGTCGGCGCAGGCGCCGCTGGCTGCGGAACCGGCGCGCTGGTCATCGTGGACTCGAGCAGGAGGACCAGCGTGCCTTCGGCTACCTTGTCGCCGACCTTCAGCTTCACTTCCCTGACCGTGCCGGCGGCGGGGCACGGCACGTCCATCGTCGCCTTGTCGGATTCGAGCGTGACCAGAGAATCGTCGGCCTTGACCGTGTCGCCCGGCTTGACGTGGATCTCGATGACCGGCACGTCCTTGAAGTCGCCGATGTCCGGTACTTTCACTTCGAGGGTCATAGCATCACCCTCCGGAAGTCGCCGAGCAGCTGCGCCAGATAGGCGTTGAAGCGCGTCGCCAGCGCACCATCGATGACGCGGTGATCGGCCGAGAGCGACAGCGGCACGATCAGGCGCGGCACGAAAGCTTTGCCATCCCACACTGGCTTCATGCTCGACTTGGAAACGCCGAGGATCGCGACTTCCGGCGCATTGACGATTGGCGAAAAAGCCGTGCCGCCGATGCCGCCGACAGACGATATCGTGAAGGTCGCGCCCTGCATCTCGGCGGGGCCGAGCTTGCCGTCGCGGGCCTTCTTCGCCAGTTCGGAGCTTTCCTGCGCGATCTCGATGATG
>Ga0209835_1001234_pt1 | contig 14672 bp, 11 predicted proteins | sample LakKivwa52mmetaG_FD_184138 | JGI IMG/M metagenome (GOLD analysis project Ga0209835, IMG submission 184138) | Anoxic lake water microbial communities from Lake Kivu, Rwanda to study Microbial Dark Matter (Phase II) - Lake Kivu water 52m metaG... | ecosystem: Environmental > Aquatic > Freshwater >...
CTGCGCTGTGAGTGCCTTTGCGGATGGTATGTCAAATGTAAAGGCTTTTTATCAGCAGGCAAAGTCAGTGCGTGCCAGTTTCCATCAGGTGGTGACCGACAGGCAAGGACGCAAAATCCAAGAAGTAGATGGTGAAATGCAGCTGAAACGTCCGAATAAATTCAGATGGGATTACAACAAGCCCTATGCACAGCAGATTATCAGTGATGGTCAGCAGGTTTGGTTGTATGACATGGACTTGGCGCAGGTAACCGTGAACACATTGCGCCAGACTGTGGGTTCTAGTCCTGCTGCTTTGTTGGCAGGTGATGCCAACATTGATAAAAGTTTCAGGCTCAGTAACGCCTCGCGTAAGGATAATTTAGAGTGGGTGAGTGCCAGCCCCAAAGATAAGGAATCAGGCTTTGACAAGATTCTGATGGGGTTTAAAGATAACAAAATTCAGGCTTTGTCTTTAATTGACAGCTTTGGACACACCACCAATATCACTTTCAGCAATGTGGAAGTGAATCCTGCGCTGGATGAGAAAAGCTTTTTGTTTAAACCCCCTCCAGGTGTTGATGTGGTGGGTGAATAACGCGCTTAATTAATCATAACCCTGGCGTTTATTTTGAATAGCTTATTTGAAACCCATCAGCCTCAAGCCCCTCTAGCTGAGCGTCTACGCCCCAAAACGCTGGACGAAGTGGTCGGGCAATCGCATCTGCTGGGAGAAGGCAAGCCACTGCGACTGGCGTTTCAGTCCGGTAAACTGCCGTCTATGATTTTATGGGGCCCGCCTGGTGTCGGCAAAACCACGCTGGCACGCTTAATTGCTAACACGGCAGATGCCGAGTTTATTCCTTTGTCTGCAGTGTTATCCGGTATCAAGGATATTCGTGAGGCGGTGGAACGCGCCGAACTCACTTTGCAGCAGCATGGCCGAAAAACCATTTTGTTTGTCGATGAAGTACACCGCTTTAACAAAGGCCAGCAGGATGCATTCTTGCCGTTTGTAGAAAGTGGCTTGATTACCTTCATTGGCGCAACCACTGAAAATCCTTCCTTCGAAGTGAACAGCGCATTGTTGAGTCGCGCTCAGGTGTTTGTGCTTAGCGCGTTGTCAGAGTCTGAACTGGCCTTGCTGCTGAAACGTGCGCAGCAGCTGGTGGCGGCAGAAATTTCCCTCACGGATGAAGTGCGTGAACAAGTGCTAGGCTATGCTGATGGTGATGCACGGCGGTTATTGAATTTTGCTGAAGGCTTGTTTAATGCCGCACAGGGCGCTGGCATTAGCAAGATAGACGAAGCGTTTCTGCAAACTACGATGGCCAGCAAACTGCGCCGCTTTGACAAAGGCGGTGAGGCATTTTATGAACAGATTTCGGCACTGCATAAATCCGTGCGTGGTTCTAACCCTGATGCGGCCTTGTATTGGTTTTTACGTATGATAGACGGCGGTGCTGACCCGTTGTATTTGGGTCGGCGCATCATACGTATGGCAGTAGAAGATATTGGGATTGCCGACCCGCGCGCGCAAAGCATGGCGTTGGAAGCTTGTCAGATTTATGAGCGCTTGGGTTCGCCTGAAGGTGAGCTGGCATTATCCAATGCGGTGATTTATCTTGCCGTGGCACCCAAGAGTAATGCGGCTTACAACGCTTACAACCAGGCAAAAGCTTTTGTCGCACAAGATAAATCTCGTTCTGTACCTTTGCACTTAAGAAACGCACCTACCAAGCTCATGAAAGCGCTAGATTATGGCAAAGAGTATCGCTATGCCCATAACGAACCTGAGGCTTATGCAGCAGGTGAGAATTATTTTCCCGATGAAATGCAGCCGCAGCAGTTTTATGTGCCCACGCCGCGCGGGCTAGAAGGTAAAATAGCGGAAAAATTGGCGCATCTGCGCGAGTTGGATAAAAAGGCAAAAAAATAGAGAGCACTCATGTTAGACATTCAAGCACTTAGAAACGATTTAGACGGCGTAGTTGCCCAATTAAAAAAACGCGGTTTTGAATTTGACGCGGCAAAATTTAGCGCATTGGAGGCCGAACGCAAAACCGTACAGACGCGCACACAGGATTTGCAGGCTAAGCGCAATAATGCTTCCAAGCAAATCGGTATGGCCAAAGCCAAGGGCGAGGACGTTTCAGTCATTATGGCCGAGGTGGCGGGTTTGGGTGACCAGCTAAAAGCAGATGAAGCGCGCTTGAATGACTTGCAAGCTGAATTGCAGAATCTGTTGCTGAATGTGCCTAACTTGCCGCACGCTAGTGTGCCGCAAGGCAATTCAGAGGAAGATAACGTTGAAGTTCGTCGCGTGGGTACACCATCTGTGTTTGATTTTGAGGTGAAAGACCACACCGACGTCGGTACGCCATTAGGCTTGGATTTTGATACTGGCGCTAAATTAGCCGGTGCACGTTTCACCTTAATGCGTGGCCAGATTGCCAAACTGCATCGTGCATTGGCGCAGTTTATGCTGGATATGCAGACCGAACAGCATGGTTACACCGAGTGCTATACGCCCTATATGGTGAATGCGGAAACACTAACAGGCACTGGTCAACTGCCAAAGTTTGAAGAAGATTTATTTTCTTTACCACACAACGACAGCAAACTGTACCTAATTCCAACCTCTGAAGTGACGCTCACCAACACCGTGCGTGGCGAGATTGTGCCTTTGGAGTCATTACCCATCAAGCTCACAGCACATACGCCTTGTTTCCGCTCTGAGGCAGGTTCTTACGGCAAAGACACCAGAGGCATGATCCGTCAGCACCAGTTTGATAAAGTGGAAATGGTGCAGATTGTGCATCCGGAAAAAAGCTACGAAGCGCTGGAAGAAATGGTGGGGCATGCCGAGAACGTGCTCAAGGCATTGGAATTACCCTATCGTGTCGTATCGTTGTGCACCGGTGATATGGGCTTTGGCGCTGCCAAAACTTATGATCTGGAAGTCTGGCTGCCTGCGCAAAATACTTATCGCGAGATTTCATCGGTTTCCAATTGCGAAGCGTTTCAGGCGCGTCGTCTTCAGGCACGTTTCAGAAACGAAAGCGGCAAGCCTGAGTTGGTGCACACCTTGAACGGATCAGGTTTGGCGGTAGGGCGCACGCTGGTGGCAGTGCTGGAAAACTACCAACAGGCCGATGGCAGCGTGAAAGTGCCTGCCGTGCTGAAACCATACATGAATAATCTGGAATACATCAAAGCTTGATTAAATTTTGTTCATCCAAGAAAAAAAGCGGTGTCTAAACATTTCTGAATAGAACACCGCCTAAGGGATGAAACTTTATGATGCCCAATCACGCATGGTGATGCGTGATTGGGTTTTTATTGGCGATTAAAAGTAAGCCGACTAGAAGTCAATCGTTACGCCACCAAACACTAATCTGCCTCTACCGGCCTGCATGCCATCAACACGAGATGCCAGATATTCTTTATCAGCTAAGTTGTGGCCGCTGATAAAGTAAGTCAGTTTTGAGCCTACTGGTCTGAAGCTGGCAGAAGCATTCAACAAGGTATATGAAGGAATGGTGCCAGAATGACCTGTGATCGCATCAAATTCATTAGGTGTTGGTTTCTGTTCGCTCACATAATCTGCACCGACACGGACATTTACACCGATTGGGTGCTCATAGCCGATATTAAGTGATGCCATATTGCGTGGCGCATAGGGCAAACGGTCACCAGACTGGAAGTTGCCAATTTCATCTTCAAAGTCGCGGTTAAAAATACCGTCTTTGTCAAACTTGGCGTTGAATAAATTAGTCCAGCTACCAGTGAGGTATACATTGTGAGGTGTGTCATAAATCGTACCAAAGTCAACACGGCCAGCTAATTCAAGGCCCGACATACTCGCTTCACCAGCGTTGCGGAAAGCACCACTAGCTCCTGCTGTAGCAACAATTAAGTCATCAATTTTTGTGTGGAACAATGTTGACACAACGCTAATACCTTTGTAGTAATTTGAGCGCACGCCAAATTCATAGTTGGTGCTGACTTCTCCCTTGGTTCTGTTCCTAGCGATTACTCCACCTGGGTCTTCACTGTCTGCAATTAAATCACGGTCGGGACGAGCGGGTGCAAAGCCACGATGCACACCGGCAAAGAAAGTGGTGTTTTGGATACCATTCCATGCCACACCAAAACCTGGCAGTACTTTAGTTTGGGAATTTGTGTATCTTAAACCGCCAGCACCTCCGATGGTGCCATCAGATCCTACGGTTTCACCGTCAGCAATATTAATTTGCTTGTTAAGCTTGTAGCGCTCCACACGTACCCCAGGCGTAAATGACCAATCGTTCACATGGAAGGTGTTTTGTGCGTAGTAAGATTGCGCTTGAACTTGGTGATTAATATCTTCCCTTAACTCACCATTGACTTTTGCCCAAGCCAAACTTTGACCTGCAGCACCATCGGCGCCATATTGTTTACGGTTAATGTCTTCCCAATGCATACGCATACCAACGACCAAGTCGTTTTCTACACCAAAAAGATTATGTTGCAGATCGAGCTTGGGCTCGATGCCATAAAATGTGTAACGTCTAGGACGGTGACGGCCGCCGCAGTTGTCAGGATTTTTTTCGCCATTAAGTATGGAGAGTGTCGATAGCCTTCTGCCGCCCGCACCGGTACATTCAGTGCCATTACCCCTAAGTTGTCCATAGCCGAGATATGTATTGCCATATGCATCATTCCCATCATCTGTAGTGGTGTTATGAACCTGGCGGAACGAGGCACGGGATATATCAGAGTAGTAAGCCTGGGTAGAGAGTTTGGCTTTATCATTAATTTGCCAAATATGCTGCACCGAAGCGGTGTCACGTTTTTGGTTAAACTCGTCATTACGACCGGTTGGCGCTTGGAATTTATCTTGATTCCATTCAGTTAAGCCTAAACCTATTTCTGAGTAATTAGAGCCTTCGCGGAAAGTGCTGACTTTCGCTCTTAAGGTATGGTTTTCAGTCAGGTCAATTTCACCTTTAAGCGTGTATTCTTCAATTTTGAATTTATGGTGATCACGAACTCCGTCGCCGCTTCTGTTGACTGCGTCAAACATAATGCCGCCACGCTCGTTACCAGTGCCCAGGTTTAAATGCGTGCCTCTAAAATCCTCGTTACCGATCATGCCGGTAATGCGACCAGCAAAGCCATTACGTGGTACGGGTTTTGTCACGAAGTTAATCATGCCACCCATGGTTTGCGGGCCATAAAGAATTTGTCCTGAACCTTTAACTACTTCAATGCGATCTACGCGTTCAAGAGGAGTGGAGAAGTGTGCAGATGGGTCGCCATAAGGTGCAAAGAAAATGGGTACGCCGTCTTCCATGAGTAATGTGCGCGATGAGCGACGTGGGTTCATACCACGAACACCGATATTCAAGTTCAGGCTCATAGAGTCCTCACCCACAATATTGATGCCTGGTACGTTATTAAGCGCCTCTTTAACAGAAACCGGACGACGTTCTTCCAGTACTTTTTGGTCAATTACATTAAATGAGCCCGGAACAGCTTCAAGCTTTTCAGGCAGGATCCCCTTAACCGTCACCTTATCGAGTTTAAGTTTTTCACTTTTTGCGTCATTGTCTTCCGCAACCGCGTAAGCAGATACTCCGGAAAAAGCCAACATCACAGCCAGTGAAGTGAGTTTCACTAATGGTTTTTTCATATCGATTTACTTCCATAAAATTTCAAAAAGCTATTGATAGCTAATGTTCTCTGTGGCAAGATCTGTGCCAATTTGTAACAAAATTGTTAACCATATGAATTTAAACAAATATTTTTATAGAAATGTATTTCTCAGAATGATCGATGGTGAATATTAATGGTTTATATCAACCAATTGCTGGTTAATATGAACCATTAATTTAATTATGGTTTTTTAAAAAAGCAGTTTTTTATTGGCTGTAAATTCTGCTAGCATAGAAGCAAGAGCATTAAATCTATTTTAATAATTTTGAGTAAACACCATGACAACAGCTTCATTAACTTTGCGTGAATTGGTCGGTATTGGTCTTGCACCTGCAAATTTAAAGAATGCAGCATTGATTATGATTGATTGCCAGAATACCTACAGGCGCGGGGTGATGCAGCTGACGAATGTTGAACCGGCCATATTGAAAGCCAGAAAACTTTTATCTAAAGCCCGCGCGCTCAAGATACCAGTGATTCATATTCGCCATGATGCGGGTGCAGGCACGCCTTATGATGTGAATGCAGATATCGGCGCCATTTGTGATGAGGTGGCACCGATTGCAGGTGAAGCCGTGATTACCAAAAATTATCCCAATTCATTTATCGCTACTGACTTAGATCAGCATTTAAAAAAACTGGGTGTTAAAAATATCGTGCTGGCGGGATTTATGACCCATATGTGCATCAACTCGACTGCGCATGGGGGTTTTAATCTAGGTTACAACGTGACCGTAGTAGCCAGTGCCACGGCTACCAGGCCTTTGCAGGCGGCCAACGGTAAAGTGCTGACGGCTCAGGAAGTGCAAGATGGAGCGATTGCTTCAACGCGTGATTTATATGCTGCGGTGGTGGATACTGTAGACGAATTGCAATAAGCAGTTTGGCGATTTTTTATGCTGGCTGGATTGCCACGTGCCAAAACGCGCTCGCGATGACTGAAATGCTAATAGGTGCCTTTTACTGAGTGATTTACAGGATTTTTGGGGTTTTTACAGCGGCCTGTTCAATATCGGGTAGTCTTCCCAACCTTGAAAATCAAAGTGCCACCATTCGTTTTCATAGACTTTAAACCCCTCAGCTTCCATCGCGGCGCGCAGTGTGTCGCGAGCTTGGCGTGAGGTGGCGCTGCCGCCTTGGTAATCGGGATGCGCGCGTTCGGTAAATTCATCATAGTCGCTGGGCATTTCCAATGGCTTGCCACTGTTCAAGTCATATAGCGTGAGGTCTATCGCGCAACCTCGATTGTGACGTGAGCCTTTGAGCGGGTCGGCTAGGTAGTCGCGGTAATGTGGATGCATGTCCCACATCTCTCGCGTTACACTCCAAGGCCGATAAGCATCAAACACTAGTAAGCCATATCCCTGTTTAAGCAGGCGATGCTGCGCGCGCAGCAATGACTCTGCAGCTGGTTTTTGCAGCAGTGCGCGTGCTGCCGGATACAGCGCCTTGCCCATAAAATTATTGGTACCGGCATAACGGATATCGAATTTCAGATGTTTATCTAGTTGAGATAAATCCACCAGGTCGACTTTGGCCTCGGCTATACCGCTGGCGGGGGGCGTGCTGGGAGCGGCAGTGGCATGGGTGAATTGTGCGTTTTCTTCACCTACAAAACTCACAAATAATGTGGCCGGCACTTTGCCCAAATTTGCCCCGATGTGGGATACATGCATGGCTTCGATGATGGAGTCGCCCTGCTTTAGCGTTACCCGTTTGCCGTCTGCATATTCCATTGCCAGTTCGCCACTGATGACGTAGCCAATGACGGGGATGCTGTGCCGGTGCCAGCCGGTTGAGGCGCCTGCAGGAATGGTAATCATCGCTGTGGTGATTTTAGCCGGTGCTGACTGAGGGTATTGCAGCGTCTCTCCGGCAATGGTTTTTGTGCTTTGCTGCAGAATCTTCATCTGCGGGTAATGATCGGCGCTGGCGGTCAGGCTAAACAGGCTGACTAGTGCAATCATGTAAGCAGTCCAATAGTCACGTACATTTTGCTTTGTTAAATTCATGATCAATCTGCTACGGCAAGTTTGTAGATATCCGGCTGGTGGCTGCCTTGGTATTTTTCAAGAATGCGCTGATAGCTGCGTACCGATTCTACGAATATTACAGGCGCGCCGCCGCTAGCATAACCATACTTAAGCGTAGTGTAATACTCAGGATTTTTAAGTAATACCAGCGTTTTTTTAACATCCGCCCAGCTGTCCGGGTTCAGTTTTAAACGTTTAGCCAGCACACGCGCATCTTCAACATGTGCGTAGCCAATGTTATAAGCCGCCAATGCCATGTAGGTTCTGTCTGGTTCAGGAATCCGCTCCGGCACAGTGTCGTGGAGTTTTAGCAGATATTTCGCACCGGCAGGAATACTCTGCTTGGGGTCTAACCTGTCGATTACACCCATTTGGTCGGCGGTAGCTTCTGTCAGCATCATCAGTCCTCGCACATTGGTGGGCGAGGTGTTGAACGTATCCCAATGTGATTCTCGATAACTCACAGCGGCCAGCAGACGCCAATCTAGTCCGGTGATTTCTTGCGCTTGTTTGAATATATGAATGTACTTGGGCAACAAGGTATTAATGCGTTTAAGAAAAGTCGTGATATCCAGAGAGTTAAGACGTTCCGAGTGTCCGTAATAGCGATCCAGCAAGTTGCGCAAAGTGCCATTCTTTTTAATGTGGTTAAAAAAATCATGAATATTTTTAACCAGTTTTGGGTCTGAGTTTTTAGACATTGCCCAGGCAATCTGATCTTTGGGACTGATAGATTGCGCTACCTGCAGATTGGGATAATAGTTTTGCATGACCGCTACCAGGTGACTATCGGCAATGGTGTAGTCGAGCACACCATCGGCAACCTCTTCCAGCAGTAGCTCTGTATTAGTGCGTTTGCGCGCATCCCATTCCAGCTGCGGGTGATCCTGCATTAATTCTGTTAGTCGCTCCGCATAACTTGTGCCCTCAGGTACAGCCAGTTTTTTGTCTTGCAGGTCATCCAGGTTCTTGGGTTTTTTATTCACTTCACCGTTAAAAATAAGCAACTGCTGTGTTTCTTGATAGGGCGGTGCGAACAGCACCAAATGTTGACGCAGATGCGTCACGCTTAAGTTGGCCGCTGCAATATGCGCTTTGTTTTTAAGCAGGCTGGGAATCACATCGCTGATACTGTTGACCAGTACAAAGCGTAGCTCATATTCCGGGTAATACTGTTTGACAAACATTTGCGCCAGATCGTGTTCGATGCCTGCAGCCTGACCCTCACTATTTAAGTAATAAGTGGTAGGCCCGTTATGGGTCACAAAAACAATCTCTTTTTTATTGTTATTTAGATTCGGCAGACGGCTGATGTCGTCAGAAGGTTTGCAGCCGGGGAGCAATAGCAGTGATACAAATACAAGCGGCAGTACAAAAAATAAACGCAGTCTGTGTTTATTTTGTCTCATGCCACTCAACTTTTCAGATCACTCACTTTTAGTTTGCGCATGTAAGCTCACTCACTTCAGTACTCTGGTAGAGCCGTTTTCGGCAATCAAGACTGATTTGGCCAGCCCCAAAAAGATGCCATGCTCAACAACGCCCGGCGTATTGTTGATTAGCGCATTTAAAGTTTTAGCATCGACTTTCGGGTCAAACTTCATATCCAGTACATAGCTGCCATGAGAGGTTACCCAAAAACCATCTTTAGCGGTGTTAGGTCTAAGCTCACCTTGTCCGCCTATCTGTTCCAGATTTCTTTTCGCCAGCTGCCAGGCAAAAGGAATGACTTCGATGGGAATGACAAAGTTTTGACCAATGTAACTGACGAGCTTGCTGGCGTCCGCCACAGCGATGAACTGGTTGGCGGCTTTGGCGAGCAGTTTTTCTTTGACTAAATCACTGCCGCGGCCTTTAAGCAGGGTTTTGTCCGGTGTAATTTCATCTGCACCATCCACATACAAATCAATCTGGCTGATGTGTTCCAGTGCAACAATCGGAAGATTTAAAGACTGCGCTCTTTGCGCACTGATGGTGGAACTTGCAACCGTGGTGATTTTTAGCCCGTTTTCGTGCTGCAATCTTGCCAGTTCATCAATAAAGTAGTTGGCTGTAGAGCCGGTGCCAAGGCCAACCAACATACCGTCTTTTACGTATTTAGCTGCCTCGAGCGCGACCAGTTGCTTGTCGTTCATGTTCTGCCCCTAATCATTATTATTGTTTATAAGCGTATGTTAACGCGATTTTTAGTTTTTTAGGCAGAAAAAAAGGGAGCATAAGCTCCCTTGTCTCTATCTGGTGGTGATTATTTCATCACGCGGTTTTTGTATTCACCAGTACGAGTGTCAATCTCAATCTTGTCACCTTGGTTCACAAACAGCGGCACTGCCACTTCAAAGCCGGTTGCGATTTTCGCAGGTTTCAGTACTTTACCTGAAGTGTCACCTTTGACAGCAGGCTCCGTGTAAGTCACTTCACGCACCACTGAGTTTGCGATTTCTACAGAAATCGCTTTGTCGTTATAGAAACGCAAATCAGCTTGCAGGCCGTCTTCCAGGTAAGGCAACACGTCTGCCATGTATTCAGCATCAACATCGTATTGATTGTATTCAGCATCCATGAATACGTAAGCCGGATCAGCGAAATATGAATAGGTCACTTCTTTTTTATCCAGGATTACCACATCAAATTTGTCGCCGGCGTTGTATACGTTTTCGCTCGGTGTATCGGTCAACAGGTTTTTAAATTTCATTTTAACCACGGCTGAGTTACGGCCGGATTTGTTGTATTCAGTTTTAACAACAACGAGTGGGTCGTTGCCTACCATAATCACGTTACCAACGCGGAGTTCTTGTGCTGTTTTCATAGGTTGCCTTACAAATTTATAGGGGTGGGCGGAAAAAGCGTGGATTATATCTTATTCAAGCGTAAATTTTCAATAAAAATCACCAAGTTACTAGCTAAATCCGGGAGAGAGCCGAGTTGCATAGATTGTGTCAGGTGTAAGCTTTGTAAAGCGTTCAAATGCAGCAGGTAATTTTGCCAAACCGATGCTTGTAAATGACCCTCTGACCAGGCACGATGCAAGGCAGTGCCAGCCATTTTGACTGGCGTTTCAGCCGTGGCAAAAAATACCTCTAAAAATGCATTAAGTTTTGTGATGTGGGTATTTTCTGTTTGCCTATAAGGCTGCCAGATAAAGGGTTTGCCTGCCCAGATGGCACGTACCCAGCTGTCTTCACCGCGCACAAAATTAATGTCACACAGCGCTAGCAGCCTATCGTAATCGGTTTGTGATAAAAATGGCAAAACCTTAACTGTGAGATTGTGCTGTGTGCAAACCTCGCCTGCAGATAGTGGATGACGGCCGAAATACGCAGTGACTTTGGGCAGTATGCCTGTGACAGGTACAAAACATTCAACTGGCACCGCACCGCTTGCCATTGCATGCAGCAAATCATCAACAGGTGCATTCGGATAACAGAACAAACTGACTTTTAGTGTAGTTTTCGATGGAGGACTAATGGACAGTTCCCGAAAAAAAGCCTGCTGCAGAGCGAAGCTTTTTGCCAATGCCTGATTGTCGGGCACAATCTGTCGTTCCCTCAGCAAGCCCCCTGTGGCCGTATTAAAGCCGGGAAAGTAAAAATGTCTGGTCAGCGAGCCGCGTTTGGAGTATCTGCCATGAAAGTCTGCTACCCAAGCCTCTGCGGAGAGATATTCAAGGTTAACCCAAATAGTCTCGTCATGCATGTGAGACAAATAATCTGCGGGCAATTCACAGCCAAACGTTTCAATCACCACTTCTGCTGCCTGATTGAATTGGCTGTTTGACTGCCAATGCCGGATATGGATGCCATGAATATTCTGGCTCGGCAGTTGCGGATTGAGCAAGGGTATCAATTGCCGGGCGACAGTTAAACCGTCAATCCATAGTGTGATGTCAATGTCATATTCCGTATGCAGCTGCCTTGCCAGACGCCAGCATACGCCAATGTCGCCAAAGTTATCGACGATTTTGCAGAATATGTCCCATTGCTTAATCGACTGCTTCATGAAGAGCTAACGGGCTGCTGGTAGCGGATGTCGACCACTTCAAATGTTTCTTCACCTTTTGGGGTACTCAGGCGTACCGTATTACCTATAGATTTACCTAGCATAGCTTTGCCAATCGGAGAAACCCAGCTGACATAACCTTTTGATGGGTCAAGCTCGTCTTTACCTACGATTCTGTAGGTGTGTTCGGTGTTGTCGTCCAGGTGGTATAACGTTACCCATGCACCAAAAAATACTTTTTCCAAGTGCTGCTGCAGGCTTGAATCGACAATTTCTGCCAGATCCATGCGCCGCATCAGATGACGACAGCGGCTGTCAATTTGGCGCAAGCGCCGTTTGCCGTAGATATAATCACCATTTTCACTGCGGTCACCGTTACTGGCAGCCCAGGCGACAGTGCGCACCACTTCCGGACGTTCAACTTTATATAGCTGTTCAAACTCGGCTTTAAGCGCTGCATATCCTTCGGGAGTGATGTAGTTTTTTTCGTCAGCAACTGCCATTATTCGTTATCAATCAATTTAACGTTATCAATTAATTTAACATCGGTGACAAAATATTCGGTATCCCCCCAGCAGCTGGTCGGCAGCCCTTTGTGCTCTTCATAAATCAGTCGTACGCGACTACCCACAGTAGCATTGATTTTTTTCACGACTGCGTCGTCGTGCACCGTGAAATAAAACTTTTCAGCTTGTGTGCCCGGCATCGATACCAGCACCAACTCACCCTCGTGTGTTTTGCAAATCCAACCTTTATTTGAGAGTTTCTGCACATAGCCGGCGCGTTCACCGGAGGAGTATACCCAAGTCAGCGCCGCCCAGATATACAGTGCAATTAATCCTGTAGGGATGAGCACTAAAAGAAAAGCGTACTTACAAAGTTTTTGCAGTCGCGCGAGCATAACAGTCCTTAATCAGTAGGATTAAACAAGTGGCTATTTTATTTGCCTAAACGCTATTATCCAATAGAATTGAGACATGTCAGCCAATTCCATTATTTTATGTCCATCCGCACGTTTGGCGCGCAGCATTCAAAATGATATCGCCAAAAGTCAGCTTCAATCGGGCTTGCCTTTATGGCAAAGCCCAAATGTCAAAGTTTTATCACAATGGCTTTCGGAAATACTCGAGGCTGCCATGCTCAGCGGGCAAGTGAGCCATGCACCTTATGTCCTCAACCAGCTCAATGAACAGCTGCTGTGGGAGGAGGTGATTGCGGATTCGCTCAAAGCGAATGCCTTTGGCGATTTATTCGATATCTCTGGGCTGGCAAGTGCAGCCATGCAAGCAAATGCTTACCTGATTGCTTGGGATTTGCATATTTCTGCAGCACAGCAGGCGGAAGAAACGCGACAATTTTTGCGCTGGCAGCGTGCATTTCAGCAGCGTTGTCAGGAATTAAATGTATTAGAGTCTGTGCGCTACATTGATTGGCAGTTATCACAACTGCCGTTGCTTGCTGCAGAGTTGCCTGCACTCATACAGTTTGCCAGTTTTGACCAGACTAATCCGCAGGAACAGCGTTTACGAGAAATGCTGATGGCACTGGGCGTGCAGTTGAGTGAATTTGTCACTACAGCGGCACAAGCTACGCAAATCAGCCATTGCATACTCGAAAACGCGGATATGGAGTTGCGTGCAGCGGTGGCTTGGGTTCGGCAGCAGTTGATGGAAAATCCACAAGCCAAGTTGGCAATCGTTACGCCTGCCTTGAGTGAAGTCAGGAATCAGCTGGCAGATTTGCTGGATGATGTGTTTTATCCACTGAGCGTACGCCCGGGATTTACACAAACTTCGCGGCACTATAACTTTTCACTGGGCACACCGTTGGCGCAGCAACCTATCATTCAAGTCAGACTTAATTTGCTACGTATGCTGACCAGCTACTCGTTGCAGCAAGATGCAGTTTCAGCTTTGTTGCTGTCACCATTTTTAGCCAGCAATAGTTCAGAGGCTAATGCCTGTGCTGTGTTGGACGCGCGTATGCGCGACAAACTGCCGATGCAGTTTAACCTGACCAGGCTGCTTGAATTGATCGAGCAGCAGGCCGCACTTGGTCTGCCATTACAGGCTTTGAGGCAGCAATTGCAAGCTGCGCTAGCGCTGAATGTTCAGAAAAGACAATCAGGCAAAGAATGGGCGCATACCTTTAAACAGATGCTGGGTGCTGTGCATGCTCTGGCTGAGCGTGCGCTGAGCAGTGTAGAGTACCAGGCGCTAAAAGCTTGGGATAAAGCTTTGCTGCAATTAGCGCAGCTGGATGTGCTGAATAAAAAACTTAACGCCACTGCTGCCATGCATTACCTGCAGCAAATCTGTGCCAATCAGATATTTCAGGCAGAAACCGAGCGTGAACCCAGTCTGCAGATTTTAGGCATTATGGAAGGGTTGAGCGCACCTGTGGATGCGATTTGGTGCATGCACATGAATGATGACCTGTGGCCACCGCCCGCGAAACCCAATCCTTTGCTGCCGGCATTCATTCAGCGGGCTGCCGGGTTACCTAATTCTGATAACAAAGTGCAGGCAGCATTTGCTGCGCAAATCCATCAGCGGCTATTACACTCGGCAAAGCAAGTGATGTTTTCCAGCAGCGCGATGCAGGGCGACAGCCAGCTGCGCGCATCACCTCTGATGCAGGGCATAGCAGGCGTGGACACTAACCCGATGTTGGCGCAGACGCTGGCAGAACAATTAGGTTTTACGCCCCATGCTGAAATGGATTATGTAGATGACCACATGGCACCTAAAGTACGCGATGGTGAGCATGTGCACGGTGGCACCGGTTTATTGAAAGCGCAGGCTGTTTGTCCGGCATGGGCATTTTATCAATATCGTCTGGGTGCAAAAGCGTTGAAAACGCCGACTGCGGGTTTGGATAATATGGATAGAGGCTCGCTGGTGCATGGTGTGCTGGAGCGCTTCTGGCGTAAGCGGCATTTTGCGGATTTACGCGATATGCCGA
>Ga0209835_1001239_pt1 | contig 14625 bp, 17 predicted proteins | sample LakKivwa52mmetaG_FD_184138 | JGI IMG/M metagenome (GOLD analysis project Ga0209835, IMG submission 184138) | Anoxic lake water microbial communities from Lake Kivu, Rwanda to study Microbial Dark Matter (Phase II) - Lake Kivu water 52m metaG... | ecosystem: Environmental > Aquatic > Freshwater >...
ATGGCATGTTAGCACTCCTATCTGTTAGTTTCCAATTTATTATATTCCACCAACGAAACTCTCCCTTGGCAAGATATTCATCAAGAGCATCTGGAGTAAATATCATGTCTTGATAAAATGTTCTGATGTTTTTCCCTTCTGTCCTTGCTTGAAGTATTAGGTTGCGCAGTGGTCTTTCTATTGGATCGATTGGTGATTCGGGCACATGACTAATGTCACACAGTTTAATCGTGCTTATTTGTGTCGATAAGCATATATCCACCATCCCATCTTCAATGTGAATAATAGTTCCGGTAATTGTCCCATCTATTACTATATCGCCTATTTTGAATATAGGCTCCGGTTTCTGCTCCGGCTCGTAGAGTTGCCAGCCGGTGGGGTGGCTTTCCATTATCTCAAAGATGTTCCCCAACCACTCCCCTCCTTCTTTGTATAGCACCCCCTGAAATTCAGGAACTACATCTATAGCGTCCATCACTATTCCCTGAATCTCTGGGTGTATTACCTTCTTTTTTAGACATACTGTTTGATATAACATCCACTCTGCACTGCCATCAGCAACAGGGTAGCCGATGATTTCGAGGATTGTGTAATGAGGATAAATATGTTGCATGTCTCCACTTCCATACTGGATTTTTGTGCAACCATACTCATTTAGTGTGCTTATTATACAGACAGCGTTAAGTATTTCATCGCCATAGTTATGACAATTCAATAATCCAATTCTGCTATCATCTTTCGTTAAAGTTACCAGACATGGCATCTCGCTATCCGGCATTAGGTTCTCCGGTGTCTCCAGCATCCGAAATAGCTGGTTATTGTGCGTTTCAAACTTCACTTTCCACCTCTACTGTGGACTTCGGCAGTGTCTTATTTAGTTCACTTCCCATGTTGTTGACTTCCTTTTTGAGATCATGCAGGGCTTTATACATCCTGACAACCTCGCTATTCGACCAGTCCATAGACCCGCAGTCCTGGCATAGATCACCACAGAAATCCTCCCAGTAGCCAGTGGCATGACACAGCGGGCAGACCATGAACAGGCCTTCCTCGATATCCTCTGATCCGCAATGCGGGCAGACATCCACCTCCACATTGATCATAGGGAGGCCGTATTGGTATGGGTTTGACCATACCTTATCAGTGTCCGTAGCGGGACTATTGAAGGCAGTCCCGCAGTGTTTGCATTTATAGTTTAGCATTTGTCCCTCTTAAGTAAAAGGCCGAGACCAGCAACTCGGCCATATACAGGTTATGGTTATAGGTTTATTTTTGCTGGTTTTCAATACACTGTTTCAGCACGTAGTTACTTGCAAGTATTGACTGCTTAACTATCGTAGGCATGAGCTCACCAAGCTTAACTATGTTAGCCAGCCAGTGAGCACAATAAGATGCAAGGTTCTCTATGCTGTAGGATATACCAAGAGCAGAAGCAATTAGTCCAGCAGCTATTTCAGCTACTGCTTCTTCTGCCTCTCTGGTAGTATTCCTGTTACATCTTGCGAATGTTTTGGTGGAATGAACGATCTCATGGAGAACGCTCATATACCACTCTTCTTCGCACTCATACGTTTCGATAGGATTGATTGTTATCTCATCACGAGTAACCTCATAGAACGGCATGTTTACCGCCTTAGAAGTTATCCTGATCTTCTCATTGTCAAGGTAACTCTGAATTGCTGGATAGCCAGGGAATTCAAGTTCGCCAACAGTAAACTTATCATGAGGCTCAATGCCTTTTACATCTTTGACATTGAACACTATGAAGTACTTGAGAACAAACCTTGTCTTCTTCTTAACTGTTCCATCCTTATCAGTGATCTCCTTGATGTACGGTCTCCAGAACACTATCTTATATGACCTTGCACCCTGAACATCGCCCTTAAGTTTGACTGCTTGGTTATATGTAATGTACTCATTACACTCGTTCATTGATAATGTCAGGAGGTTAAGGCCTTTATAGACGGTACCGGAAACATAGTTACGAGGGTAGCCACATTCCTTCCAGTTCTTATGCCATGGAGATATCCCTTCATTGAGTTGTTTGAGTATCTCCTCAACAATGATATCTGATGGTGTCATAGGTTTCGCCTTCCGTATTCTGCAATAAGCAACGCCTCTGCTATTCCATCATTGCTACCAATGTCTGATATCAGAGATGGGAATAGTTCTTTGGCCAGCTTGACAGAAGTTTTCTTGTCTTTGTTAAGCTTGAAATACTTCTTCCACTTTGCAGATTCTACTTCTTCAAATGCTATGCCAAGTGTTTTGATTACCCCAATAAGAATTCCATAGTTAATGAGGGATGTCATTATCCCTTGCTGTAATACGGATGTCTTAATCGGAGCCTTACATCTTGGACAAAGCTTGCTGATGAAGTGTGGCTTGATGATAGGCCTTTCTATGATCACCTTCAGGGAAGGAAAGATTGTGTTTGCTTCTTTGAAATAGTTGAGCATCTGTTCCTGTTCCCATTGCTTGGGCATTGCAAACACCGAACACTCTGCATCGTTTTTAATTATGGCGAATCCGCCATAGTTGCCAGGGTCTATCCCTAAAATAACTCGCATAGTTGTTCCCTCAGTGCATCTATAGCTGACAGCAAATCTTCAGCAACAAAGTACAGTTTCGTGTACATGCCGTGAGTGTTCTTCTCTCTCACGATAAGATGTCTGTCTATCAGCCATTGCATTATACGAGGCCAATAGTCCCAATATTTTATTGACCTTGGCATCTCACTGAATCTTAATACATACATATTCTTATTTGCCGGAGATTGTGGATGTACCCATGCCTTGGGGTTTGGCAATGCACGTGTTGGTTGTGTAGTGGCATATAAGTCATGCATGAAGTCCAGCACTAATTGTAGAAACCTCTTGTCATCCCCTTCTTCTTCGATCTGTACTGTCAAAAGCTCTTTCATCTGTTGAGCAATTGTTGACATGCCTGTTATCATGAGACTCAGTTTTCTTTTATCTTCTACAGTCATATTATCTTCATCCTTTGTGTATTGTATTGCTGAACCCTGACAGAATCTCCAAACGATCCTGAAGAGTTAGCAAGAAATGTTATCTCTTTTACATGGTCAATGTCTGTATTTGAAAGGCCTATAACCTTTCTCGACTGGTTCTCAATGGAACCTGACCCCTTGCCTGAGAACAAAGTAACAATGTTGTCCATTGCATGGCTACGTTTAACCTGGCTGACAACATAGATAATCACATTGTGTTCATGGCATATCTTCTGGAAGCGTAGCATCGCTGTCTTGATACCAAGATGCTCATTGTTTGGATTGTCAGTGAACTGATCAATGGTATCAATTACAACCTGCTCTGCCTGATGAGATACGATAAGCTCTTCAAGAGCATCGTAAGACACTGCCGTATCTATTGGTACAACGTGTGCTATGGCATGTTCCCACTTGCTGATAACCTCTTTCTGCCTGTTCATCATCTCGTCTTTGGTAATGTTCTCAAGCAGTTTACATGCAGTAAATACCCACATCTCACTTGCTTCTTCCAAAGTAAAGTAGAGTGTTTTACGCCTGTACTCTGGATGTATGACATTCATATCAGACAATGACATGCCAAGTATTATATGCTTCATCAGCGTTGATTTGCCAGCCTTAGTAAGTCCAAGCAAAGCTACAAGGTCTTTGTTGATTACTACATAATCATCATTGAAGTTGCTCTTCATGCCAAACAGATGTGATAGGTTTATGCCAGACCGCATAAGGTCACGTACCGAGAACTCCTTTGCAGAAGCAATGATCTGCTCCATTGTTCTTGGTGTGTCTGAATGCGGTTTCTTTGCATAGTCTATACATCTTGTTGAACATAGCTGCTTCTTGAATGGACTGTTACATCCATAAGAGTATCCATTGTTATAGGCATACTCTACCTTTTCAAGCAGGATTGTTTCGTTAAGGCTGTTACCATTCCACGACAGCAATAGCTTCTTTGCATACTCAGACGGTATCCCCATGTTTGCAAGATGCGATGCAAGTACAAGAACCCTGTTGTTTCTTGTTCCAGTAACCGGACCTTCGTTAAGCATCCTGTATATGCATGCATGTTTCCTGTTGGGCTCACGCACAGCAAGGAATGTCTTTACTTCCGGTAGCTTCTTGATGCAGCAGTGCTCAAGCTGTCCTTCTCCATAGTACTCGTCAAGGAATTCAAAGTCATCTCGTCTTGTCCTTGCGATGTCATGTATCTCCTGAACGGACATGTTGAACAATTCGCTTCTTGTAAGCGGTGTCTTATACAGACCAGTCTTCTTGTTCAAAGAGAATGGGCATCTTATTACTGCTGTCCTGTGATATATGGACATGTCCATGAAGTCATGCAAGTCAGATATTGTTCTTAGTGATTCCTTTACAAAGTAGGGGAAGTCGATCTCTGATGCAGCTTTCGCATTAAGTAATTGCTGAAACCTCTGATTGAAGTTAAATACATCTTGATGCACCATTACGTGATAACCAGAACCACTGAAGTATATCTTGTAATTCTCATCAGTGACCATGTGCTCTTCGAGCTTTATGATAAGTCCACGTGCAAGCTCAAGCGTCTTTTCATCAGAGTTGTCCCCCCTGTCGATATCAAATGGAACCCACTCAATATGCCTTCTCAGGAGAGACCACTCTGCTGCTTTATGCTCAAACATATACTCCATGGCAGCATCATCGTAGCAATAGACGGACATGTAAGCCTGGTTTGTTTCACCAGCTTCCCACAACCAGTCGAATAAATTCTCCTGTTTGATTGGCATGCTCCTTGCCCATTTGCCGTTATCGTTTAATGCTACCTCGTATATCATCAGTAAGCTCTACTTCTTGACGGGGGCTTAGGCTGTGTAACTGGTGATGCTTGCGATGGTACAGGAGGTGCTGGCGACTGAGGTTTCCTTACCTTGTCAGGATACTTCTTGTTCATGAAGTCCCAGCCCTTTTCACTGTTGGGCTTCATGTAGAATGATATCTTCGTATCCTCTTCCCCTTTGTAGTTTTCACCAACGTAGAAGTTTACAAGCAACGGATATTCGTCAAGCATGAGAAGATGAGAGTTTACGTGATTAGAAATCTCACTGTCTTCAATGACTGTATCCTCTGTTCCTTCTGTTTTGATGAACTCACCAAGTCTGTTGAACCCTCCGTTGAATTCGATTGCATCCAGGAAGTCATGTACTTCTTTGATGTTGTGGCGTTCTTTGAGTGGGGTATCCTTGCTGTCAACGGCAATGAGGTTATCCTTGTCATCGAAATCAATCCGTACATAGATTGATTTTCTGAAGTGAAGGTTCTGTTGTGTTGTCAGGTTTATTTCCCACAACATTGACAGGTCTGAGCTTTGTAATGCTTCAGGGAACTGTTCCTTCTTTGTCAATACATTCACTTCCACTTTACATGGGTATGTTCCGTTAAGTAGTACTCTTCCTGATGGTGTGTCAACTCTCGGCATTCTGTTTCTCCTTGAATAACTTGAGAAGTTTAGTGGCTTGGTTATACAGTGTTAGGTCTCCTGACTTTGAGAACTTGATGGTTTTTCCATTAAGGGCTTCAAGACGAGAGCCACTTGTTATCTCGCCATAACCCTTATAGGTCACTTGATAGTTACCATCTGGTGATATCTCTACGATGCCTACAGTTTCAGCATCACGTTGTAGCTTTGAAGCAAGCTTCTCAGGTATGGCTGGCCGTTGCTGAGGAACAACCTTACCATTCTTCTCGATGGTGATTGTCTTCTCACGCTGCATGAGGATTACAAGTTGTCCGCTGAACTTGATGATATCAAGTATCTCGTACACTTTTGAAAGTATACTGTTGCGAACTCTTGCATATCCTGCACCAAAGCTGACATCTGCAATCGAGTCAAGGTTTTCATACTTGTCAGGCTCTTCGGCTCTGTATAACTCAAGGATGAAGTCCTCTGTGATATCGTGCATTGCATCAATGGTATCAATCACCACAGTATCGTATGGTAGATTAGACCACTCTGCTCGCAGGAAATCGATTGCTTCTTTGATAGAGTATGTTGGCATTGGATTGTTTTCATTGTCGAAGTATCCACGTTGATCCGGTGGAGCTTCTATCCAATTGCCATCTACTTCAATCAATGGTGGAAGGCAGCATGAGATGTGAATACGGTTTGGCCTGTCAAGCACCCCAAGGCCATGATCAAAGTCAAGGAACAGAACGCCGTCTGTGCTCTTCTTTGAGAATGTTGAGGCTGCTGTCGTCTTACCACCCTTTTGTGTTCCACATAGAAGATGGAACTTACCGTACTCAAGCATGGTTGTTTTTCTTGGTTGTGTGATCAAGTTACCTCCTTATCACAGCTTTAATAAGTAAGCACGCGATTATTGCATATAGCACAAGCATAGGATCATGTGATACCATGTATAGTAGTATTACTACTATTACAAGTATAAGTGATTTCATTATCACCTCCTTACTCATGTTGTGCCTATTGCTTCAATCGCCTCTCATAGTAGCCAAAGGAATATTGGAAGTACTTTGCGTCAAGCATTAAATTCCTTTGTCTTGTTACTTCCTGTACGAATTGTGATGCAGTCATATTCTTTGGAAGGATTTCAGTAAACGTTTCATATAATTGAGTAGCATCTTCTGCTGTATTAAGACGTATGTAGAAAGCCTTACAGTCAGCACAAACTATCGTACCCCACAAACTATCGTACCCCTCTTGAATTGAAACTCCTGGAGGATAATATCAATATCAAAGAAGGGTACGAAGTACGGTTGACACGGCTTGCAACCACACAGATAGCACTTGGCTCTTCTGAACGTGTTAAGAAACCTGTGCATGTTAGAGCCAAATACTTTCTGTGCTTCCTTACGCCAGTCAGCAGGATAGATAGATATTGGTTTCTTCATAGGTCTGCGTCAAAGAATATGAAGATGGTTACCAAAGCAAGGAGTATAAGTATGTATACTATCATGATAACATCCCTATGCAGTCATTGCTTATGCAAGGTTCTGCGTCAGACACTAGAACAACCCAATGCTTGGTTCGGTTAAGGCACCTTGTGCACCTTCCGTATATACATGTTTTGCCTGTCTTGTTACTGACATAAACACCGCCAAGAATGATTTCACCATTGCATTTATGGCAGTGTATTGGTTTCTGTACGCGGATGAATTTTCTAAACGAACTCATGATATTCTCCAGTGGATGCAAGTGGGAGCAGCATACGTTCTACTCCCACTATTCTCCTATGCGCTAATTCAACCCGAACGGACATAAGGTAAGAAGTGTTGCGAACTTCACACCTTGTTCAGGTCTATGGGTTTGATTGATTGCCAGCCAGACGCACAAATTGGCCACTATTTGCGCAGTTGGCCATACGGATATGGTTGTACCGCATGCAGAAACTTCTGTCTGTTCATCGCCATAATTTGAGGCCTTAAGCCACTTGTCATGGGTATCTCTTGTGATTGAGTATATCTCTGCATGAGATGCTCCCATGCGAGGCTCTATGATACCAGTGACACCGGGAACTTTAATGAGCTCCCCTATGATTTCTTTGCGTGATGACATTGTGTCCACCATGACGAATACTATACCCTTCATCTTTTTGGCAATCTTCTTGTCAACTCTCTTAAGGATGGGGATAACATTGCATCCAAACTCTTTACACGTGGATGCTATTACTGTGGCCTTATGCTTCCCTATATCTGCATGAGAGTAATTCTGATTCGAAATGTTGTGTTCTTCTATGATGTCATAGTCATAGACTACGACCTTTCCTATCCCTACCCTTGCCAGTGCCAGTATCAGTGCTGAGCCTGTTGCTCCCGCTCCGATTACTGTTACTGACGGTAGTTTGCTTGGGTCTATTATCCCCTGTTGTCTCGACAGGTCCATTGTAGATCTCCTTCTCTGCTCTGCTTATTGCAATCCAAAGTGTTGCTGCAAACAGCATTATTGAGTCGTCATCCCTTATATAACCTAAGTAGTATGCAAGGATGTTTGCCAACTGAGCTACTGTTGTTTGTTCAAGCAACTTCTCTTGCATGGCATCATTAAAGGTAGCATCAGCAAGATGTTCTGCTTCATCAATGCTATCCTGTATGATCTTCTTCTTTAACGAGTAGTTGCAAGTGTTAAGCAAACATGCATCAACACATCTTGGGAATGCCATAACGAATTTTGTTTCATCTATAGTTGGAAGCAAGTAAACGCCAGACATACTCCCGCTTGAAGGCAGCCAAGTGTCTTCTGTATTCGCTGCATAATTCTTAACAAGCGGGTCCCAGAACCTCCTATCCAGAAGCGGTGAGTTTATTGGATAATCCATACACAAATGTTCCAGCAGGCTAAAGAAGGCAAACTCATCATCGTCATCGCCTGCGTATGCAGCATTAAACAATGTAGAGTATTGCGACTTAGATGACCACTGTGACTTGTGCGATACATTCTCAGCAATCAGTTTCTTTGCATATTCAGCTACTTCTGGATCAGCTATCTGTACAAACTTAGCAAGCACTTGGTTGTCTGCAAAGTGGAAATACATTGTGTACTCAAGCTTCTTGTTTACTATGCAGGTAAAGAACCACTGGGCATTAGCCATGTATTCTTTTGCCTGATCTGTGTCAGTACCCGACGGAGATGTTGGCATGTTTACATGCGAATGCAGCCAGCACTTGATGTCTTCCATGTTGACATCCTGACATGCAAGCACAATGTCTTCAGGAGTGCACTCCGTTTCAGAAGAGTGACACACCTGCTTTGGCATTACAAAGTCAGTTACTGTAAGCCGGTTGTTGATCTTCTTGATTACAAGAAACAGTTGGAACTCTATGTCGCATACATCTACAAGAGCCCATAATAATGTCCATAGTTTACTTGGTATATATAGGTTCATATTCTCTCCAGAACAATCTCATGGTTTTCATTAACGCTAATGGAAAACTTCGGAGGACTAAACAGCCATTCAACTTCCCATTCTTCTTCTGTATCTTCAAAGCTGAATGCATATTCTTTCCAGATAGCAAAGAATTTACCTAATGCTTCCTTACCTGTTTCGCTCCAATTAACATGATTGAGCATGTAATCAGGACATCTATGTTCTGTAAGGAGATTGATGTATCTGACAAGTGTACTAGTGACATTAGGACTCGCATATTCTGCTGAAGTCTGACAGCAATACAGAAGGTCTCCCATCTTTTGTGCTGCATTTATGTTCCCATTCTCATGATCCGATATAATGCTATCCTTCCAACAGCAGAGCAAGTCACTTATGGAATATCTATCAGCAACACAGTTAAGCAACTCTTCATGATGTGCAATATCATTTAGATACTGTACATCCATAGTGGCAACAAGTGCAAGCATTATGTTTGCTGGGGTTCCTAGATGATGTGGAAGACCCCAAATGTTGCCCATCCTGTAAGGTACTGCGGTAAAGAGTGCATCAAGCACATCAAAGATCGTGGCTAAATCTTCTTCTTCCTCTTCTTCTTCCTCGTTACCATAAGATTCTATATCACTTAAGAAGAAACTATCATGAGCTTCTTCAGGATCTATGTATGTCATTACATCAAGCTGAGGCATGTATTCCCTTAGCTTATCAAAGTAGTCTTTGCTGATGTCTAGCACTTCCCAGCGGGTACTTTGAACATATATTATATTGTTCAGAATGTACGGGTATCCGGCAACTGCCTTTCCGGCACTGTCGTCAATGTTACATGATGACAGGAACTCAATAACAAGCCGAATGATTTCTATGTAATCACACTTGTTGATTGCTTCTATCATCAAGGGCTCAACACTTCCCCAACATGGCCTGGTTGAAAGGACATGAGGGTGACCCCTGCATCCGTATGATTGACACTGGTTATACAATACACCAGTTATGGCTACTGTTCCAGAACAAATGTTTATCTTAACATCGTACATATTGGCAATATACTTTCTGTTCTCATCTTCAGGGATACCCATTATCTGTTTGTCTTCAATGGATGGCTCCCAAAAGATCAGCTTTGTTCTGAAGCAAAGTTCATCTTGAATAAACGTAAGAGAGTTAAGCCACTTAGAGGAAAAGTTGGCAAGAGTTTTCATTGTTTTGTATGCCTTCTTTGCAAGTGTTGACGATTGCATTGCAGCCATTCCCCACTCTTTCTTCTTTGTTAAAAGGTTGTTGGTGACTTTAACTATCTCTTCATAAAGCATTTCGGTATCGTTTTCTTTCTTACTGATTACTCTGTTAATAAAATCCATTGTCCGCATTGCAAGTTCAGGGTTCCGCACTTTTTTCAACTTTGGATGCTCACCTTTCTTGTACAGCCAAAGAGCTTCATTACTGCTTATGTTACTGTGTATGGAGGAACAGAAGAACTTATTGTCTTCTATAGCATAAAACGCTCCTGTGTCTTTATCATAGTATCCGGTATTGATATGTTCCGGGATATAAGTAAAGACCTCAATGCCGAAGTATTTCAACGTTGCTACAAATGATAGGCGTTGAATCCAATATTTTCTCAGGATGCTTTCTGTTGGGACTCCATTTATCGTTAAGCTGATAGCGCAAACCCTACAGCTCTCATAGCCATCGTTAGGATCATCTTTTGATTTTACAAGGGAGCATTCGCAATCATTGAAGTATTCTGACTCAAATTCAACAATGCGGTCAGGCTCATATTCCTTGAAGTACCAAAGAAAGCGGTCGTCTATCAGATCATATTCCTGCTCTTTGGGAAGCTCCTGTTGGACTGTCTCAGTATCTTCTACTATCTCTTCTATTGGTTCTATTATATCCATGTGTTGTCCTTATTTTAATAGTGGAAGGGGGCAAGTGTTACCCTACCCCCTATATCCAGGGAAGGATTAGTTGCCTTTAACGTTCTTGCCAATGAAGATTGAAATGTCTTCATTCACGGGATCATTGGCGTTGATGGGCTCTGCTGTTTGTCTGTCTTTGATAGAGCTATCCGCGTCAAGACGGATGCCTGCCTGTGACAGCGCAACGTTCAGGCTTGTTCCTGCATCAACTTCGATGCTCTCGACTGGAGCCATAATACGGCTCACGTTGATTTTGACTGTACTCATGAGTGTACTCCTTTTATTTTTGGTAGAGAATTCTCTCCACCGTTTTTTGTAACGTTTCATCAAACATCGTAACGAAGATTTTCGCAATCCCTTTGGCTTCCACCACTGATAGTGAGGTTGCCTTTATCTGACTGATATGGGATCGCATGTCCTTAATGTCCCTCGTAGTTAAAACACTTTGTGCTGCCGTCACTGTAGGCATAATGGCCAATGGCAAACATGCTATTGGTTATGTGCACGTTATCGCCTGTTGTTTCCATTAGCCCACAGTTCCAGCAGATAGTTGTACTGAGCTCCCGTCCTTCTTCTTGCGAGGTGTTTTGACTGTTACACCTTGTGCAAATAGACATAGGGAACTCCGGTGCTACTCAGGTGAAAAGAGTATCCCATGTACAAGAGTTTGCATCTTGTCTTATGGGATAGTTTTCTCCAGTTGAAATTCTTTTTCATGTTGCACTCCACGGGTGTATGTCAGGGTGTAGCTTACCAGTTGCACGGCATACAGTAAGATTGTTTTTTCTTCTTACAAACATGCCGCATATAGGGCAAATGTTATGCTGTGCAACGGTCTTACGTAGATAGGCGTAGTGTTTTTTGTCTACTGCCTGGTTAGAGAAGAGCTCTTCGAGATCAGCTTCAATGCTGAGAGCATACTTCTTTGACAGGATAAATGCTGCTGTCATGATGACTATTAGCAGCACATAAAGAATGAGAATTGCTGAAAACATTGTTCCTCCTTGTTTTCATAAAAGGGCACCAGTGTCTCTGGTTATGCCCCCAGGTTATTTCGAGCAGCACAAGGTACAGTACAGACAGTACAGCAGGATAATGATTATACCTGTTAAGATTGCTGAAAGCAGTACTGTAATTGTAAGCTGGTTGTTTGCTGCCGCGATTGCCAGGCTTTTGATAAACGGTATTGAAAACAGGATTGTAAGCATGGCAGCGATTGAGCATAAAGAGTATGGTCTTCATTGTTCCTCCATGATCTCGATGGCTTCCTTGACAACATTAACAATGTCTTCATTGCACATTGCATAGGCAATCACACTTGATTCTCCCCTGCTTGATACAAGACGGAAATTGTTTTTGGAAACTTTTCCGTGTGTGCTTAACGCTGGCCTTATTCTTCCTGTGATTGTAACTGACACATCGTTTTCCATTATTCCTTTACCGGGATCGTATATTTCCCAGCCATCAGATGGTATGTCTGTTTCAAGAAACATGTGAACTGTGCAGTAGCGTACGGCTACTTTATGTTTACGTGTGCCTGACAACATCATTACATCGTCATGAATGATTGCAAGCCTGGAAAACTTGTCAGGAAAGCCATTGTGACGTACCGAATATCCTTGTTGCATTTGATATAATGCCCACTCCTTGCTACCATGTTCTACTGGTATTGCAATGATGTTGAACTGTGCATAAGATAGTGGAAGTGTTTCCTTGCCAGTTATATCTGTGAGCACAGTTCCATCAGGGTAGATGTGCTTTAGAAGATTCTCCTCCTCCTTTGGCAAAGAGTAGTGCTTTGCTATTACCACATTGTGCCTACCGATTTGAGTAGCATCGTCTATCAATGATATGATAGCAGTTTCAGTAAAGTCTTTCGGTAAAGGCATTGGGTGGTTAAGGTATCTGAATAACTGGTCATTGTATACTATGAATTTCATTAGTTTTTCCTGAACCCAAACTGAGGTTGTGCTGGTTCTCTTATAGTTAGGTCATACTCATCTTCGAGTTTGTCCAACTGTTCCTTTTCTTTCTCGAACTCTTCAAGCATATCCTTGACATGGTGCGAGTCAAGCTTTTCAGCAAGACCTGTAGCATAGCCAATGGATTCATTGTAGAAAGCTTCTACTTCTGATCCTGAGTAGCTACCGTCTTTAAGGATATCCTTGACTGCGGGAATGATCTCTGGATGTTTTGCAAAGTAGATGTCCACGCATGCATTGAGTTCTTCTCCTGACAGTTTGCCGACATTAAACTTCCTGTCTATCCTTCCCCTTCTGTGCAGGATTGTAGGGTCTATCCTGTTAGGGAAGTTTGTTGTCATTACTATGTAGCAACCGGAAGGATTTGGTGTACTGTCTACACCAGCAAGGAAGTTTTTGATCTCACTGACGTTAGACCTTAGTACAGCATCGGCATCCTCAAGTATTACTATTGTTGCAATCTTGTGCTTAGCACACATTTGCACATGCGAATACATTGAGTTGATGTCAGTAGTGAATACCACACTGTGAGTATCTCTGAACTCCCTGGAGATCATGTAGCATATAGATGTCTTTCCTGTCCCTTGCGGTCCATAGAGAAGGACTGTCTTTCTCCCGCTCCTACCATTGGCTATATAATCTTTGATATGATCAAAGTAATAGCCGATGTGCTGCAGGATTGGAGCAACTTCTTTGTGGACGATAGGAACATTGGGTATGGCCGTGTCCTTTACTGTTTGGTAATGGAGACCACCGTCACAGTCAGAGTATGCCCTGTAAAGTCCAGGCTTTGGCTTATCGTGAACGGCTTTTGCTTTGGTTACTTTTTCTATAATCAAGGCATAGTTCTTTCTTGTGGCAGTAAGAACACATACCCATAAATTGCGTAGTCCTTCTGTGTAGCAGTGGTATATTGCAATGGGTTTATCCTTGTATGATATCAGGAAGAACCCTTCTGCTACGCTGCATGAGTAGGTTGGACGTGACGCATTCTCATAAAAATGAGAAATTTCCGTAATGCCATACGAATCTCTTTTGAGAGTTGAGATTGTAAGACCACTAGCTTTCATCTCTTTCTCATAGGTATGCAGATGCTTTCCGATGATAGCGTGCTCTATATATCCTTCCACGTTTATATGGTCGGCATATAAAGCAAGAGCTATCTTATTGTGATTATATAGCATCTTCATTGTCATACTCCTTAATTGCTTCTTCCATAATCGCTATCCTTTTTTGCAAAGCATTAAACAGTTTCCTGGGAGTACCGGCACCTTGTGAATTGCGAAGAATATCGTATGTGATGCCTACTGCTTTAGCTCTTTTACGTCTTAAGGTAGTTGTTGTTTTATTAAATCCGCCAAAGCATCCTAAATAAGTAGTGCCAGTGTAATCACACCAAACACATTCTAGGCATCTGGTTTTATACGATAGCTCTGCTATCCTTGTTGCTTCTATGCACAAACAGCACGTATTTACGTCTCCAAAGCCGGTAACGTTTGTAAGTGGATAATTGTGAGAGTAGCTCATATAGCGCTTCATGTCCTCAAGAGTAATTGCTTTGTACTTCTTCATGAGGGCTTTGAATGCCTTTATGTTGGTTGTTTTTTTCTTTGTCATTTATCCCTCCAGTTGCGAGTCTCAAGTATGTCAATGATCCTGTCAAGCTTGAGAATGATTGCATACATCAGACACAGTGCAGCAAGGCTAAATTGATTGGTGTAAATGAACCATGCTGCTGCTGCATAGAACATTAGTGTAAGGATTATACATATCCATTTCATTGTTTCTCCAATTATTCTTTACTCGTCCATAAAATCTTTACAGAAGAGTAAGGCGTAGAGTAT
>Ga0209835_1001240_pt1 | contig 14625 bp, 9 predicted proteins | sample LakKivwa52mmetaG_FD_184138 | JGI IMG/M metagenome (GOLD analysis project Ga0209835, IMG submission 184138) | Anoxic lake water microbial communities from Lake Kivu, Rwanda to study Microbial Dark Matter (Phase II) - Lake Kivu water 52m metaG... | ecosystem: Environmental > Aquatic > Freshwater >...
TGGTAAGACCACAATGGTCGACCAGTTATTTAAAACTGCTCATTTATTCAGAGATAACGAACAATCATCAGAACGGATGATGGATTCTAACGATATTGAAAGAGAACGTGGCATTACCATATTAGCGAAAGCCACTGGGTTTCAGTATAAAGGCTATCAAATCAATATCATGGATACGCCCGGACATGCTGATTTTGGCGGTGAAGTCGAACGCATCATGAACATGGTCGATGGCTGTCTGCTTCTTGTCGATGCCTTTGAAAGCACGATGCCTCAAACACGGTTCGTGCTGAAGAAAGCGATTGAAGCTAGAGTAAAGCCAATCGTAGTCATCAACAAGATTGACCGTAATAACGTCGATATCAAACAAACGCTTGAAGATGTATTAGAACTATTCATCGCCCTTGATGCTCCTGAAGAGATGCTTGATTTCAAAGTGGCTTACGCTTCCGGCTTATTAGGCACCAGTGGTCGTCAAGAAGACTTATCTGATCAAACAAAAGGTATGGAAGCTATCCTTGATTTGATTATTGATGAAATACCAAGTCCAAGAGTTAAGAAAGTCGGTCATCTCCAGTTTCAACCAAGCTTGCTCGACTATAACGACTTTGTGGGTCGCATCGGCATCGGCGTGGTCAAAACCGGCACAATCAAATTAGGTCAACAAGTATCTCTAGCTAGACTCGATGGTTCCATCAAACCTGGTAAAGTCATTAAGCTATTCAAGTTCTTAGGCATCAACCGTTATGAACTAGAAGAAGCAACCGCGGGAGACATCGTTGGTGTCGCCGGTATTGAAGATATAAATGTGGGAGAAACAATCTGCGAAGTCGGATATGTGAATCCGCTTCCTAAGATATTTGTAAGTGAACCAACACTACAAATGACATTCGCTCCTAATAGCTCGCCATTCGTGGGTCAATCTGGTAAGTTTGTTACTTATCGTCATCTTAAAGCTCGTCTAGAAAAAGAAGTCCAACGCGATGTCGCTCTTAAAGTATCACCCATCGAAAATAGCGATCGCTTCCTCGTGTCTGGAAGAGGCGAACTTCACCTTGGCATCTTAATCGAAAAGATGCGACGCGAAGGGTATGAGCTTGAAGTAAGTAAACCAAAAGTCATCATCAAGATGATCGATGATAAACCATATGAACCATTCGAAGAGTTAACAATTGATGTTCCCACCGAGCATCTGGGTCTGGTTATGGATGCCGTATCGATGCGACAGGGTGAAATGCTGCACATGGACACGGGCGCGCTTAACACGCGTCTTATCTATGAAATATCCACAGGGGGCTTATTAGGCTTACATGATCTTGTTATGACACTGACAAAAGGTTATGGACTGATGAGCCATAGTTATAAACGCCATAAGCCCTTATCAGGCTTTACGGGCATGGGACGTCATCAAGGCGTACTTGTCGCCTCAGAATCAGGCATGGTCACCGCTTATGCCCTAGAAGGCTTAGAAGCCCGTGGCGTAATGTTTGTAACACCAGGCACTCAAGTGTATGAAGGCATGATTGTCGGCGAGAATAAATACGCGCGTGACTTAGTGGTTAACGTCGCTAAGATGAAGGCTTTGTCGAATGTGCGCATGTCGACTAAGGAAGCCAAAGTCGTATTGAAGGCACCCCGGACGATGTCACTAGAAAACTGTCTGGCTTATCTAAACGAAGATGAACTATTAGAGATAACTCCAGCTTCATTTAGGATGCGTAAAGCGATCCTGAAAGATAATTTAAGGAAAAAGAATCAAGCGGATTCCGACTAAGAATCCGTTTTTTCTTATTACATTCATATTTTTATTGCTTTATCTCTAAGAGATAGTATACTTTCCTATTAAGGAGTTCCATCTATATGAAACGCACGCACTTACTACTAGGCCTCGCACTGACATTACTCGTCGGATGTACCAGCCTCTCATCCACTGAATCAAGTGAATCCTCAACCACGTCAACAGCAACAACTTCCACTGAAGTGACTTCAAGTGAAGATAGTTCGACTGACGTGACCTCGAGTTCCTCAAGTTCGGAAACGTCTAGTTCCGAATCGAGTTCCTCGTCAAGCTCTTCTTCAAGTTCATCATCGAGTTCTTCGAGTTCATCCTCGACGAGTTCCGAAAGTTCATCATCCACATCTGAAGAAGTACCAGTTCAAAAGACTATCACGATATCAAGAGACACTTGGACGACACTAGGAACATATCCTGGTAGTGGCGTTATCGCTGACGTTTCATTCGGTGGCATCTTGTTCCAATACGCCCAAGCGGGTAACTACACCGCGGGGGTTATTCAAGGCCAAGCGAGCACATTCAAGATATATAACGTTGATAGTCTGTTAGTGCTGAACACAATTGTTATGACACTGCAAACCGCGAAAACAACCACAACGATGTATGCGGGTACCTCAATGGACCCAAATGTCACGGTGATTACGCCATCGGCAAGTGGCACCGTCTACACCTATAACTTCAATGGTGGCAACTATTCACACTTTAGTTTTAGAAATGGCACCAGCGCCATCTACATCCAAAGCATCGTAATCACCTATACGACGACATCAGGTGGTGAGATTCCCGATACGGGTGACGGATATGAGTTAAGAACAACGCCCACGATTGGCCGGGCCGCTTACGATAATGCCGCGGAAGCTTATTCATTAGGGAGCACCGGAGTGCAAAAAATGCTGGTAATCCCCGTCTACTTTACCGATTATGCGCTTAACGCTTCCCAACAAGACGCGTGGTGGGCCAAGATTAATGCAACTTTCTTTGGAGCAACTGAAGACACCGGCTGGGAATCAGTCCAATCGTTTTATAGTAAGTCAAGTTATGGAAACCTCGACCTCACCGGAGTGGTCACGCCTTTTTATGATGCGGGCGTCACTACGACGACGTTTGCCAACTGGGACCTAGGCCGTGACCCGACTTTATCCTCCTATTATGATCCGACTTGGACGCTACTTGAACGGGCGGTCGACTGGTATAAAGGCGTAACTGGAACGACGCTATCCGAATATGACGCTAATAGCGACGGCTATCTCGATGCCGTCTGGCTTGTGTATAGCAATCCATATAGTTACGGCTCGACCTATGGCGATGCCCGTGATGATATATTCTGGGCGTATCGGTACTGGGACTATGATAACTACTATCCTGAAAACATCACCGCCTATCCGGCGACGATGAGTTATGCCTGGGCTTCAGTCGAGTTCATGAGCGAAGGATATGGCGCCGATCTCAATCAAGTCGATGCCCATACGTTCATCCATGAAACCGGCCACTTGCTTGGCCTTGACGACTACTATACTTACGACTCATCCGATTATGGTGCGGCCGGTGGTCTCGACATGATGGACTACAACATCCTCGACCATAACGCCTATAGCAAATATCTATTAGAATGGACCTCACCCTATTATGTCAATAACACCAAAGCCAGCACGACCATTACCCTTAACCCGTTTGAAAGTTCGGGTGAGTTTATCCTCATCAATAACGGTTGGAACGGATCGCCGTATGACGAATACCTACTATTGGAATTCTATACCCCGACCGGACTAAACCAAAAAGATTCACAAGCCGCTTACGCTAATGGAGCCAGGGGTTTCACGATTCCCGGCATCAAGATTTATCACGTCGATAGCCGATTAGGCAAATATAACTTCTCCGGTGTCTTCACCTCGTTTACCGATACGCTTAATGTCGGTAGTAGTTATTACCCGTATATCGCCATGAGCAATACGTCCTACTATAGTGAAGATCCTGATTACAAACTACTACACCTAATCGATAAAGGTGGTGACGTCTATTTCAATAGCGGCATCGCCGATAATGGCTCGCTATTCGTCCAAGGTAACGTCTTCTCGCCAGCGACATATGCGAATATGTTTATAAACTCGGGCCGCTTCAACGACCTTAGTTTGATCGGCTATCAGATTACGGTCGTCACGCTCAATTCCACGCAAGCGACAATCCAAATCGATCGTATCTAGGAAAATACATAAAAGGTCTTGTCAGTGCGACAAGATCTTTTTTTATGCAACAAACGGTTAGCCATCAATCGATTAACTTATCAAAATAACGCTAGCAATGACGAGTATCTCATCTTTCTTTGGATTATTATATCACTCGCGATATTTACTCACCCCGGCACTGGTGACAAACGAATTGTTTGATGATATGTTTGATTATGTGCGACTATGATTGTTTTCTATAAAATAACGTCAGTTTTAGCTGACGAAAAGCGAGCCATGAATGGAACTGGATCAATTGTTAAAGCAGTATCCTCCAGAACAAACGTACTTACTTGAAATCTTATCGAAATATCAAACAAGCAAACCAACGCAACATCTTACCGAAGCCGAACTAAAATCCATCGCTGAATATTTATCGATTCCTGAAAGCCATATATACGCAGTCGTCGCCTTCTACTCTTTCTATTCGCTCGTCCCCCGTGGTAAATATATTATCCAAGTGTGCCGTGACGTACCCTGCCATGTGGCAGCGACTTTTGATGTGGTGCGCACTTTGGAAACATTGCTACAAATTCCGATGGGGGCGACCACGAAAGACAATATTTTCACGCTTGAATATACTAGTTGTCTCGGAGCGTGCGATGGGTCGCCCGCTATTCGCATCAATCAAACGATTCATACGCATGTGACACCAGAACGATTAAAGCAGTTGCTTGATGAATGTCGAGGTGACCACCATGCTTGAGCATAAACTGATTACCAAGTATATTGGCAAAATCGATCCGCTGTCCATCGCTAGCTATATGACCTTTCATGGCTATAAAATGCTCCGGAAAGCACTCCGCCTCGGTGGCGAAAAAATCATTGAGCAAATTGAAATAGCGCAGCTGCGCGGTCGTGGTGGCGCCGGCTTCCCGATGGTCATTAAATTAAAGTCGGTCGCCGCCCAAACAAACCGCCCCAAATATTTGATATGTAACGCCGATGAAGGCGAACCGGGAAATTTTAAGGACCGTTATCTACTTGAAAACAATCCGCATCAAATTATTGAAGGAATGATTATCACCGCGTTTGCCACCGGAGTCGAAAAGGGTTTTGTCTATCTACGGGGTGAATACGAGCAGGCCTACAACATTTTATCGAGGGCGCTTGAAGATGCTTATAAAAAGGGCTTTTTAGGCCAAGATATTTTGAAGAAGGGCTTCAGTTTTGATTTAGAAATTAGACGCGGAGCCGGTTCTTATGTATGTGGCGAAGAATTCGCATTGATCGAATCGATTGAAGGCAAGGCCGGCCGTACGCGCGTCAAGCCGCCTTTTCCAACAACCGTCGGAGCCTTCAATAAACCAACGCTAATTAATAACGTCGAAACATTCGCGACGATACCATCGATTATCGAAATCGGGGGTAAAGCGTTTGCCACGATTGGAACTGAATCTTCGCGTGGTACTAAATTGATTAGTCTCTCCGGCAATATTAGGCGTAAAGGTGTCTATGAAGTTCCCTTTGGCGTATCACTGCGCGATATCATCAAAACTTTAGGCGGCGGGGTTGAAAAAGGCCGAAAAATCAAGATGGTGCAGTTAAGCGGTGCCTGCGGACCGATTATCCCTGAATACATGCTCGACTTAATCATGGATTTTGAGCGGTTTGAAATATTCGAATCCAAAACAGGTGCTGGAGCGATTATCGTCATCGATGACCGCTATGACATGTTTGAGATACTGCTGCGCATCGGTGAATTCTTCGCCCATGAGTCATGCGGTAAATGTACCCCCTGTCGTGAGGGCAATTTACAGCTGAACAAACTACTCGAGAAATTTCACAAATATAAAGCGAGCGAACATGATTTGACACTACTAGAAACACTCGCGCGCATGATTCACCAAACTTCGTTATGCGGACTGGGCCAAACGTCGGCGACGGCCATTATTTCAACGTTGCACTATTTCCGTCACGAGTATATTAATCGGATTGAAAAAAGCGTCACCATGGAGGATAGCCGCCATGCCTAAAATAACAATCAACAATGTGGAAATGGTTGTCGCTGAAGGATTAACGATTCTTGAAGCCGCGCGACTACACAATATCGAGATGCCCACTTTATGTTATTACCCTGATTTGGACATTAAAAATGACTGCCGTGTCTGCGTCGTCGAAATCGAAGGCGTCAAAGGTTTGGTGACCTCATGTTCGACTCGTGTCCGCGAGGGCATGAATATCAAAACCCATTCTTCACGCGTGCTGACCGCGCGCAAACTGATCGTGGAAATGATTTTGTCCAATCACGACAGCAACTGCACGGCCTGTGCCCGCAATATGAACTGCGAACTCCAACGATTGGCCAAAAGCCTCAACATCGAGAAAAATCGCTTCGAGTCGGTGCTTGAATATCAACTGATTGATGAAGGAAACGATTGCATTATTCGCAATCCCAATCGCTGTATCAAGTGTGGGCGCTGCGTCGATGTGTGTCGTTCAATGCAAAGCATATCGGTATTAGATGTGATCGGTCGCGGTCATCAAGTGACGGTTTCACCCGCTTATGGTCGGCATCTCAATGATGTCTTTTGTTCATACTGCGGCCAGTGCGCCGCTGTTTGCCCGGTTGGCGCCATTACCGAAAAAGACAATACCGCGCAAGTTTGGGAGGCGCTCCACGATAGTGACAAACATGTGGTTGTCCAAGTCGCTCCCGCTATCCGCGTTTCGCTTGGTGAAGACCTCGGCTTGCCTGTGGGCAGCATTGTCACCGGTCAACTCGTCGGTGCTTTGAAAATGCTCGGTTTCGCGCGTGTGTTTGATACTAACTTCACCGCCGACTTAACGATCATCGAAGAAGGTCATGAATTTATTCATCGCCTCCAAAACGGTGGTCCGCTGCCGTTGATCACATCATGTTGCCCGGGCTGGATTCGCTTTGCCGAACACGAATATCCCGACATCCTTAAATATGTCTCATCGTGTAAGTCACCGCAGCAAATGTTCGGGGCGATTATAAAAAGCTATTATGCCGCTAAAGCGAATATCGACCCCAAAAACATCTTTGTGGTCTCAATCATGCCTTGTACGGCTAAAAAGTATGAAGCCAAACGACCGGAAATGTCGGTTACTGGTACTGATCCTGATGTCGATGCCGTCTTAACGACACGCGAATTAGGCAAAATGATTAAACAAATGGGAATCGATTTCCAAAATCTTACCGAACAACCGTTTGATAGTCCTAGCGCCATCACAACTGGGGCAGCGGCGATATTTGGCGTAACCGGTGGCGTCATGGAAGCCGCTTTGCGCACGGTCAAAGAAGTGCTTGATGAACACAAGTTAGACAATCTCGATTTTGTTGATGTGCGTGGCATTAATGGCATCAAAGAAGCGACTGTAACGATAAAGGGACATCCCTACAAAGTAGCGGTCGCCCATACACTTAGCAATGCTCGAAAGATTGCGAAACAAGTGATTGCCGGGCAATCGGAATATGCGTTTATCGAAGTAATGGCTTGCCCTGGCGGTTGTGTTGGGGGTGGCGGCCAACCTTATGGCACGACGAATAAAAAGCGCATCAAACGTAGCGCCTCCATCTATGAAGTCGATGAGTCGGCAACGATTAGAAAATCACATGAAAATCCAATAGTTTCGGCTCTATATCATGATTTCCTTGGCGAACCATGTGGTCATAAATCACATGAATTGCTCCACACAACCTACACTAACCGAAAAATTACATAAAACCTCATAACCTTCATAAGGTCATATATTGGTTTTCATTTAAGAAGATAATCCTTTTCATCTATGCACCCGCGTAGCGTAGTCTTGACAATCAATATATAATTACATAAAGTTAGATAACTTATTAAAGAGGACATTTTATGAACAAAAAAGCCTTAATGATTTACTCGACTCTCGCCTTATTAGTGCTGGGGGCCTGCGCTAGTTCGTCACTACCGCTATCTTCATCTTCTTCAAGTAGCGAAGACGTGAGCTCCTCAGAAGTCACGTCGACCTCATCTTCAAGTGAAGAACCGTCAAGCTCAAGTTCGAGCGAAGAACCAATGGTTGGTAACGAAATCATCTTTGCTCGCAACATCAGCGTTCCGAGCCTACCAAACTTCCCATTAGTGGAAACTAACATCTACATTGATAATGTGCTGTTCCAATTCAATGGTGCGAAAAACTATGGCGCTGACAATATGGAAGCCCAATCATCCGCGTTCAAGTTATTCAATGTTGATTCGCTTTTAAAGATTCACTCAATCGAAGTTAATCTTTACCAACCGAAAACGACCAACCGCATTACGATGTTCGCCGGAACTAGTGTCGATCCGGCGATTACCATCATCCCGTTTGTAAAAATCGGGGCCCTACAATATACCTATGACTTCTCGGGTCAAGATTATACCCACTTCAGTTTCCTTAACGGGGTTGGAGTCATGTACCTGAGTTCTATCAGAGTCTTCTTCTCCGAAGACTTTGTATATCCTGAAGGTCCGCATACCGGCGGATCAGGCACCGTTTATGAACCGGGCGCCCAGGGCTATTATATCGGCGATGCCGAAAATCAAACGATTGATCCCCAGGAATACTGGTATCAAGCCGATCGGTTCCCAATGCCTTCGTTAGGCAACCAAAAGATGCTCGTGGTCCCCGTCGTGTTTGAAGACTATCCAATGTCAGCGCCCGCTCGTGATGCCCGTAGCGAAGAAATCAGAAAAGCGTTCTTCGGCACCTCGGAAGAAACGGCTTGGGAATCAGTCTCCAGCTATTTCTATAAATCGAGTTATGGCAAACTTACGATCACCGGTGAAGTAACGCCCTTCTTCGAAGCGCCTTATACCGCGAATAATTTCGATAACCTGACAAGGACAACTGGTGATTATTCCCAATATTTCAATCCGACATGGCAACTTGGCGATGAAGTCATCGCTTGGTATAAATCTCTCCCTGGTAGCGACATTTCCCAATACGACCAAAATGGCGATGGTTACGTCGATGCTCTCTACATGATCTATAACAACCCGAATAAGACCAACGCCAACTACACCCGTGGTCAAAATAGCGAATTCTGGGCCTATGTGTATTGGAACTATGCTAACTATCATGCCTGGGACGATCGTCCGGTTGATTCAACCGATGCTCTTCCGATGACTTACTCATTTAGTTCCTTTGATTTCATGTATGAAGGATACGGCTCATCGAACATTGATAGTCACACCTACATCCACGAAACCGGTCACTTATTAGGCATTTCTGACTACTATACATACACTGATGGCGACTGGGGCGCTGCCGGTGCCCTTGATATGCAAGACAATAACATCCTTGACCATAACCCCTACTCCAAACTGTTATGGCAGTGGGTCACACCCATCGTCATTGACGGCACCAAAGAAGTGACGACGATTGAACTTAACCCCTACCAAGACAGTGGCGAAATCATCTTGATTAACGATGGCTGGAATGGTTCGGCGTTTGATAACTATCTGGCGCTAGAATTCTATACCCCGACTGGCCTCAATGTAAAAGATTCATCGGCACCTTATCCGGGCAATAGTCTCCAAGGATTCACCGAATCAGGCATTAAGCTATATCACATCGATTCCCGAATTGGTAAATATGTCGTTGACGGTGCCGGAAACGAAACATATGAAGGCGTGATTGACGAACTTGAATATGGATATGATCACTATTCATACATCATCACCTCTAATAGTTCCGGCCGTACCGACTTCCCATATTTCAAAACGGTGCACCTATTAGAATCCAGTGGTCTTAATACGTTTATTAACGGCAACCGGGCGACGAACGCCACCTTGTTCCAAGCGGGCGATACATTCAGCCCCAGCAAACACTTCTCGGCTTTCTCAATCTTTGAAATCTATGACAAAGACAACTTATCGGGCAAATTCAATTCTAACGAAGACATCGGCTATGAAATCGAAATCCTCTCGATAACCTCAACCAAGGCCGTCGTCCAAATCACGCGTATCGTCTAATAACTCAAACATCATTGAGTTGGGCCAGGGGCAAAACCCTTGGCCTTTTTTATTACAAAATATATGGGCAAGCGCTATTGGTGAATGTCAACGCCTCGTGTTAGCATGGACTTATAACTGCGACAATCATTTATTGTTGTCACACGGAGAAATAACGATGCGACGCAATTATTGGCTGATTGGACTTTTGTGTACCCTGACATTAAGCGGCTGCAATTTCAATTTATCTAGTTCTAATACTTCTAGTTCTTCGTTTAGCTTGCCCGAAGGGGTTACGCCAATCCCGGAGACTCCCGAGTCCGATGATAATCTACCGAAGTCTCCGATGCCTGAGTACACCGAATTTTGGGATGTAAATAGCGTCGTTGAATTCAGGTTTGACATCACTCCGACGCAACTTCAAAACATCTCCGATTGCGGGGGCTATAAAGACGATTGGCGCAATACGATGTATTTCCCAATCACGATGCACTTATTCCTCAACGACACGCACTACATGGTCGATGAAGTGGGGATGCGCTTGAAGGGAAATACTTCTAGACACCCGTTTGTCGAAAACGGATCAATCAACGACTCGATGCCGGGCTTTAAACTATCGTTTAACGAAACGTGGACGCAAGATTATTATCAGTCATATGGCCTGCGTAAATCGTGGCAAAACGATGAACCCGATTATGAAGCGAGGCAGGCGCGACGCCTCTTCGACATGGAAAAAATCGACTTTAAGTTCAATCGACCCAACGATCGAACGATCATCAGCCAGCCATTTGCCTTCCAACTATTCCGCGCCTATAGCGATATCGCCACGCAATCGTCAATGGCGGCGCTATCCATCAATAACGGCACAGAAACCGTCAACATGGGCATTTACGTGACCAATGAAGCGATTGACAAAACATTGATTAGACGCCACTTTTCTAAGCCAGAATCGCAAGGCGATTTGTACAAGTGTCTATGGCCGACCGATTTCCTCATCGATAACGTTTGGGGTCGGCGCACCATTTATGAAGAAGGTGGCAAGTTTTATCCCGATCCAACGATGATTGGCATCGAAGACGATGTTTTGGGCTATCACCCGACTTATGATTTAAAGACCAATAAGAAAACAAGCGATCATCATGCGCTTGTAAATATGATAAAAACATTAAACTTGAGCACGCATTTATCGGGGTCGGCTTTGGTTGATGCCCTCGAAGATGTGATCGATATCGACTCATTCCTCAAGTTTGCCGCGGTATCTTACCTAACCGGCAATCCTGATGACCTGCGTCACAATGTCAATAACCTTTACTTATACTTCCATCCAGTGACTGAAAAAGCTTATTTCATCCCCTACGATTATGATTGGTCGCTTGGTGTGGCTTGGAATGAGTGGCTCGGACAAGCGCTTGCAAATTTACATCCTCACTATTTTGTTTCCCATGTAGCGACTAGTCCTCCAAACTGGGAACCGCAGTGGCAACAAAACCCGCTTTATTGGTACACGATTTGCGCTGAAGATGACGGTTATGAACAATATAGCGAACGCTACCCGCGCATCGAAGCTTATCGAGAAGCATATGACACATATGTGCAGGCCGCCGCTATATCCAGTGAGTTCACTTATGTTAGTTATGAAGATATGTTTGAAGCATATAAAACCAATTACCAAAGTTTCGAAAACGATCTAGTGGACGAAGATTACTTTTCAAGCAAAGACATATTCCAAAACTATCGAAACGCCATCATCGCGCAAATAAATAGTGCCTATGGCACTGAATGTGCATGATACTAATGGCTAATTATTCGTTATATTAAGTATCAATTTAGGTATATCATTACAGGCTATTTCATAAATAATTTGAAGAAGAATTCCTTCATACTCGTGTGCAATCATATTTCTAAGCCCGATAATTCTCTTCCAATTGATGTTTGGATAAGTTTGTCTTGCCCCGTTTGTTAGTTTTTTGGCCGTCTCGCCGATTTGTTCGAGATTTAAAATGATAGCATCAACTTTTTCCTCATTTGCCAAAAACATATCAAATGAAAGAATGCCGTTCATATATCGAATTATTTTTGAACAATAGATTCTAATTCGTTCGATATTCCGGCTATCGTTCATAGATTACGATTCCGCTTCTTTGTATTTCATTGGCCACTTTTGAATCAGGGGCGACGGTTTTGTTACTGAAAAGATCGACGCGTTTGTTCAATTTCGTTCGCATTGCTTCGGCAACTTCAAAATAGGCTAATCCAAATAATTCTGACTCCATGTATAAATCGACATCACTTAATGGTGTTGCTTGCCCGCGGGCATATGACCCGAACAAGATGATGCGCTTAATTGGAAACTGATTGGCAATTTCATGGATGCCATCGCGTAATGCTTTCAGCGATAAAACTCCTGTTTGTTCATCAATGCTTGCGGTGACGAAATTAAGATAATCGAGCACGCGTTCCATGACTAAGTCCATCATCCAAGAACTCGGTGTGCGAATTTGTTGTTCCCAGTTACGAATCGTCTTTAGCGGCACTCCAGATAAATCGGAAAGCTGTTGTTGCGTCATGTTAAGGTTACTTCGAAATTGTTTTAAATTTGTGATCATGAGAAGATTCCTCATTAATATAATAGTGTCCCAATGGGGTATATGTCAAATAATGATTCAAGTCGGCTCGTACGCTATCTTCTAAATGTTAAACAATTAATAATTACTTGCTGATTTTAGTAAAAAAGCCAAAGCGTGTCGCCTTGGCTTATCAAATGATTGCCTTATATCGCTTACTTCTTCTGACCGTATGATGCTTTTGGTCCGTGTTTACGAAGATAATGCGTCTTCTTAATATGCTCTGGTAGCTGCGGGCTCCAGCCCGGCAAGGTCTCGGTCAAAAATGCTAACTTAGCCACTTGTTCAAGCACAATCGCGTGATAGACGGCATCAGCGAGTGAATTACCCCAAGTGAACGCACCATGGCCTTTGACGATAGCCGCTGGTAGTTCGTTGGCTTTGCCCCGTTTAATCGTTTCGCTAATCAGGATACCGGTATTTTTTTCATACTCGTCCATTTGTGAGGGGCGAAGATATCCCGCGCACGGTATTTCATCGGCGAAATAATCGGCGTGGGTCGTGCCATAGACGCGAATCGCTCGGCCTTTTTGGGCCCAAGCCGTGGCATAAGTCGAATGTGTATGAACAATCGCGTTAATCTCAGGATGACGTTTATATATTTCCAGATGCGTTGGTAAATCAACCGAAGGCCGCAATGTTCCTTCAATCACTGTTCCATCATAATCGACGATGACGATGTCATCTGCCTTCATCGATTCATAGGGGACGCCCGATGGTTTGATGGCAATGACTTGTAGCGATGCATCACGAGCGGAAACGTTGCCCCATGTGAAAAGAACTAATCCGGCTTCCTTAACTTCTAAGTTGGCTTTGTAAACGGCTTGCTTTAGCGATTGATACATATATGTTCCTATTATTTAAGTTTATAGGTCAAATCGAATAGACGCAACTTTTGTTCTAGCTCGTAGGGATCGCTATTCTTGTTAATATGGACGAGTTCGATGTCGCTGAGCGTGGCAAAATCTTGGAATAACTCAATTGGGGCATCATAAACAAGCGTCGTATGGTGGGCGCCTCCTGCTAATAGCCAACAAGCAGCACTTACTTCTAAATTGGGTTCGGGACGCCACATCACGCGGGCAACCGGGAGATTGGGCATCGACTTATTCGGTTTGACACATTCTAAATCAAGCACGATCAAACGGAAACGATTGCCCATGTCAATTAAAGAAACGGCTTTGGCGCTGCCACTTTTTCCTTCAAATACTAGACGCGCCGGTGGGTTTTTACCGCCAATGCCCAAATGATGGACTTCAATGCGTGGCTTGTCCTCAGCAATTGAGGGACATACTTCAAGCATGTGCGCGCCTAAAATCAAACCGTTTTTCCAGTCGTAAGTATAATCTTCCATGAAAGTTGCGGTTTTTCCGATGGCTTTGAAAATACGCGTCATCGCGGCGACTTTCCAATCACCTTCGCCGCCATAGCCGTAGCCGCTGGCCATCAGGTTTTGCGTTGCTAAACCAGGCAGCTGTTCCATTTGATATAAATCTTCAAACGTATTCGTAAAAGCTTTGGCTTTATTCGCATCAAGCACTTTCTTGATAGCGATTTCCGCTTTGGCCTGATAAGCAATTGAAGCCAGATTATCAGTGTTGACAATGTATTTTGTTTCGTACTCGGCAAGTTTTTCCTTCAGTTCCTTGTCGGTGACGGATTTAATCGTTTCCACCAGTGTGCCAACGCCAATCGTATTCACTTGCCAGCCAAATTTGATTTGAGCTTCAAGTTTGTCGCCTTCAGTTACGGCGACTTCGCGCATATTGTCGCCAAACCGCACAACGCGTAGCGCCTTGCTTTCACCATAAGCGATGGCCGCTTGTTGCCAAGACGATATCGCTTGCATCGTTTTCAGCGACTTCCAGTAGCCGACGATGACCTTGCGTGGTTTCCGAAGACGCGCGCCGATAAAGCCGTGTTCCCGGTCGCCATGGGCCGATTGATGTAAGTTCATGTAATCCATATCAATCGCATCATTTGGTATTTCATCATAAAACTGCGTATGGAAGTGGAGCCATGGCTTTTGTAAATCATTCAACGCATTGGCC
>Ga0209835_1001241_pt1 | contig 14616 bp, 14 predicted proteins | sample LakKivwa52mmetaG_FD_184138 | JGI IMG/M metagenome (GOLD analysis project Ga0209835, IMG submission 184138) | Anoxic lake water microbial communities from Lake Kivu, Rwanda to study Microbial Dark Matter (Phase II) - Lake Kivu water 52m metaG... | ecosystem: Environmental > Aquatic > Freshwater >...
CCTGAAAGCTCTGCGGGTTTTGGGTTATGAAAACGATGAAACCCTGCAAAAGATGGTCAATAAAGCGCTGGAAGCCATTGGCATAGATACTGTTATTACTGGTTCTTTGGTAGATATGATGGAATGGTTCAAAATTTCTCAGGGAGGAGACAGTGGCTTTGATGCAGTTTTTATCGATGTCAATGACCCCAATCTGGACTTCTTGAAGACCATCGTAACCGAGCTGCTAAATATCAATGCCAAGCTCAAAATCGTACTTGCCTGTGACTACGTAGAAAAGGGTACGCTAAACTATCTCAAACGCATTGGTATCTATGAAGTGGTAGTAAAACCCTTCCACATCGAAAGCCTCCGCAGCATCTTTGGGAAGATTGCCTCTACCAAAGTCAAAACACATTAACCTTCAAGGCTCAATCAAAATCCTCTGCTTCAGTAATCTGAGAGGAGATTTCGTTTGTCATCAAATCAACTGTGAGGGTTACGTAGGGATGTTTGTCATTGCGCTTTTCAAAACCCAAGCCCTTGAAAACCACTTCTGTGCCATCTATGGCAAGACGGTATATGCCACTTTCAGACCTGAATTCATAGTCCAAGGCAACGACCTTGCCACCGCCGCCAAGAGAAAAACCCAAAAATGCGGCAAGCGCTTCGATATCGATGTTGTTTTCAACCGACCCGGCACCACTTGCGTAAAATACTTTCGTTCATACTTTATTTACCAAAGCGTAAGAGCAAACTCCCGGTGAAGCCAGACACTTGCTTTTTCCCAGAATAATGCAATTATCTTACCAAACTTGTCTTCATTCAATACGCCATCCCATTCGTCCATAAAGATCTTCTTAAATTCTACCGAAATGGAGATCACTCTGCCTTCGTATTTACTGTGCAGATAACGAGATAGGTTTCCACCACTAAATTTTACATCTTGCCGGCAATCGATAGCCTCGCCATCGAGAAGCGAGCCATTGATCAGGTCAGTAAGTCTCTTAATTACCGGATAATGGGTCTGAGACATATTGCTTCTACCGATGATCAGATCGGGATTTTCAGCCTGGGCATCAAAGGGCGCATGCTTGCCTCCACGGTGATGGTTGTAGCTATGTAAATCAAAGACTATGAGTGTCTTGTGGCTATCTAAAAACCGCTGAAGATAGTGATCCAATACCTGGTACCAGTTGTCGTATGCCCGATGCAATTCGTTTAAGAGTGATGCCTCGATGGCTTGTGTGCGCACAGCCAAGCCCCAGCAATCTTCGGGTTTTTGATAAATTGCCATGTTTCGGTTGCGGTTGAGATCGACCATGAAACGGCTGGATTGAACTGTGATAAAATTGCTACACCTCATAGCGATACGATCCGTGAAGGGGTCTTCTTCGCGCAATCTGTCTGCGGAGCTGATACCGGAGATGCTAAGTAGTTCATCTGGCATGTGATGTCCGCTGTGGATAGCAGTGGCAATCACAGGCAAAGTCAAATCGTCAAAATGGAAAGTGCTTTGGATCATAAGACCCAGGTCTCCATGAGGTTGGTGAGTTTCCCCAGGACCAGGAGGTATTCGTTTACCATCTCAATGCTCAGTTCTTTGGTGCTGGCTTTGTCCACTTTCTTGAGGATGCTGATGTCAAAATCTGTCATTTCATTAGCTTGGCTAAAGACTTGTTCTGGGATTTTGGGGATATTGTGTCCCAGTAGCAGAAACAATCCTTTGAGAGTGGGGATGATGGCTTTGAGCGACATGTGGAGGATGGCATGCATATTTTTTGGTTTTAGGTGGCTTTGCAAAAGCGACATGCGGGTATGCAACCACTTGCTTTTGAGTTCCCTTTCCATCTGCAAACGTATATCCTTGGGATCGAACTTCAGGTCTTTGAGCAGGTCTTCACGTTCATAGACATTGATATAATCTGAGGAGATATTTAGAAATTCCAGAGGATAGGAATCAAGGGAGGAACTTACAAAAGCGCGAGTGATAACAAGGGGGATAGGGAGCTTTTTGTTTTCGCAAAACTTTAGCAGCGGAAGGCAGGCACCCAGGATTTCTTGGGGGTCTGTTTCGAGGATGATCACACACTTATCCTGTTCCGTATGCAGGTCATAAACTGCGATTTGCAGGATCAGATGAGAAAAGGGACTACACTTTTCATACAGGGTTTTCCAAGCTGGGTTCATTGCCTGTACCTCCTTCATATTTTTGGATATAAGCTGTGGCGATATCCTTTGCCAGATTACGGATCTTGCCGATATAAGATGCTCTTTCGGTAACGCTGATCACACCTCTGGCATCGAGGAGATTGAAAGTATGAGAACAGCGTAAGAGATTGTCGTATGCGGGATAGACAAGTCTCTTGGTCAAAAGGCTGAGGCATTCCTTTTCATACTCGTTAAAGAGCATAAAAAGGAGTGTGGGATTGCTGTGGTTGAAATTGTAATCCGAAAATTCGACTTCTTTGGGAAAGTAGATGCTGCCATAGGTACTGGTCTCATTCCACATCAGATCACGGTAGTCATTAACGTTTTGGATGTACATGGCAAGACGTTCCAGTCCATAGGTGAGCTCTACGCTAATGGGAAACACGTCTGTACTGCCAACTTGTTGAAAATAAGTAAATTGACTGATTTCCATGCCATCTAGCCAAACTTCCCATCCCAAGCCCCAGGCACCTAAAGTGGGAGATTCCCAATCGTCTTCTACAAAGCGGATATCATGTTTGTGAAGCTCGATGCCAATGGCTTCCAGGCTTTTCAAGTAGAGGTCTTGAATATCCTCCGGAGTGGGTTTGATGATTACTTGGAACTGGTAATAATGTTGAAGGCGATTGGGGTTTTCACCATACCTGCCATCTTTTGGTCTGCGGCAGGCTTGAGGATAGGCTATGGCGGTTTTTTGTGAACCTAGAGCGCCAAAAAAGGTTGCGGGATGAAAAGTGCCTGCTCCCATTTCTACATCATAGGGTTGGATCAAATTGCATCCTCTCTCTGCCCAGTACTGTTGTAGGGTGAGGATTATGTTTTGAAAGGTCATTTATTACTCCTGTGGTAATTTGCAATTGTATTACGAAAGCGGAGCAGTTCCGCACGGATGTCTTTTAACAAGGAGTGATCTGAGCTGGCGGGAATGCGATCCTCGCTACGGGCTTTGAAAAGCTCGATCTCTATCTGTTCGGTTCCTTGTTTGTCCAGCTTGAGTTTGTTTCTGGCGCCTTCGATGGTAAAGCGTTGATCATAAAGCATGTATTTGATTTTTTTGAGTACCAGTATCTGGTCTTCATTATACTTTCTAATTCTACCTTCGGCTTTACGGGGTTTTAGCTGGGGGAATTCCGTTTCCCAATAGCGGATGACGTATGGTTTTACATCGAGCAGATTGCTAACTTCTCCAATGGTATAATAATACTTCATCTCACTGCCTCCTTTTCGGAAAGATCATGAGCCCTGTTCATAGTATGCGCCCGATATTTATTTGCTATCGCTCTGAGCGTAAGAATTATCGCCGCCAAGACGATCCCGATCGGATACATGTAAAATTTACGAATGGGAGGGATATATGGCGTTTTGTACAAGGGAGCGTGAATGTTGGTTCTGGTAAAAAGGGGTGCCTTGGAGATAACTCTTCCCAGAGGATCAACGATCATCGAAATTCCAGTATTGGCAGAGCGGTAAATCTGGATGCGGTTTTCTATGGCACGAAAGCGCGTATGCACGGCATGCAACCAAGGACCATAGGATGTGCCAAACCATGCATCATTGGTCAGATTGACCAAAAAGTCTGTCTTTGAGTAGCTTTGAGTAGCCTGTGCTTTGCCACCGGACATGACATGGTGCAAGTCTGCAAAGGCGATTTCATAACAGATCGAGGGAGCAAAGCTCTCGCCTTGGTGTTCGTAAAGTCTTACTTCTTTTCCATATTCCCAGTTTGCCTGTCCAAATTGTAGCTTCCACAGGATGGGGATATACTTTAGCCAGGGGATGCGTTCCCCTACTGGAACGAGGATAATCTTGTGATAGCTCTTCTCCGGAGCCGAAAGTGGTTTGATCAATGTGGCGGAATTGTAATACTCGTCTCTCTTACTGTCCGTGAAGCTGGCAAGACGGTAGTCTGGGAAGCCGGTAAAGATCGAAATGCCATATAAAGAAGCAAGGTTTTGGACAAAACCGAGGTGTGCTGGGTTGTGCATCATGTAGGTTGGCATGGCTGCTTCGGGCCAAATGATCAGTGCTGCGGAGTCCTTGGCAGCCTTGATGGTCAGTTCACGGTTGATAGACAGGATGCTGTTAAAATAGTCTGTATCCCACTTATCTTCTTGCTCGATAGATGGTTGCATTACAAATATCTTGGGGTCGCTTTTATCGAGCCGGATCAGTTTTAAACACAAGCTTCCATATAGCTGCCAGACTCCCAAGAGGATCATGAGCCAGCCAAAGTAACTATATGCTCTGAAAGATGTACGGTGCTGCCAGATCTTGAGTAAGAGCACATTGACAATGATGATCAAAGCGGAAAGACCGATCACTCCACCAAAATCGGCAAATTGCATCAAAGAGGTATAATCTGCCAATGAATATGCCAAATTGAGCCAAGGAAAGCGCAATTCCCCATAGTTTTGAATATACTCCAAAGCAAGCATGACCGAGGCAAAACCGAGATATCTATAACGCGGCAAATACTTGTATATCAAGGCAATGGCATAAAATGCGAGAAAGAAATACCAGCTATACAAGACAAAGATTCCCACCAAGCCTACCGGAGTCACCAAAACTATCCAGTACATGAGCAACGGGATATAGAAGGCAGAGTACAATGTTGCGGCTATGGCAAGCTCTTTGGGGCTACGCTCGCTTTGCTCAAAAAAGCGTAGCAGGGGAATCATAGCAAACATGACCATCCAGCCAGTATAGAGGGGAAGCCTGGATAGCGATGTGACCAGAGCCGAAAGAGCTACCAAGGCAAAAGATTTCCACTTCATCTGTGCCTTCCATACAAGAGCCGGTAGAGGCTAATCTTTGATCCCGAGAGAGCACACAGATGGGTTCTGTTTACCTGCAATGCAAGATTGGGATTGCTTCCCAGCATAAGAGACTTTTGGGCATAAGTCATAAGACCATTTTGCACGTTGATCCGGTTCTCAAATTCATCAAAGAGCAACAAGCCGGCTTCCGTTCCCAAGTATTGACCCAAACGGGTATACACATGGCTCACATTATCGCTGGCACTATAGGCTACCACTCTGTCTCTACCCAGATAAATCTCGGAGATACGATAAAGCTGAAACTTGCCAAAACGATACTGCTCGGTGTAATCAATCATAGATAAACAGACAATTTCGGCTTCTATGCCATCATAGATATAGATGCTTTGATCGATGGCAATTGCGAACAACTCTGGCTGAACCAGTGTTTTTAGCTCAATCTCAGAAAGCCACATCCCCTCAGCAGAAAACCTACGCATGGTTTTGGACATACTATCGAGGGTCAGCAAGCTTCCATCCATGTCTATGGCAATATCGCTCAGCCTTTGAAAGTTTGTCTTCTGCGTGCCAATTCCCCCGATGCTGTTTACTCTTTTTGCCCCATTGTAAAAATGAATCTGTTGCCATCTGCGGCTAAGCCCATAAAAGAGCCCGGAACGTGGATTGTAGATCACCTTGTCCAAACTTTCCTCTACCTCAATGTTTATCATCAATTCCATATCTTCCAAAGGAAGGCGAGGTAGGTTTACTGCACAGGCAGCAATTAGAATCATTACTAGGAGCAGGGGCAGGGATCGCTTCACATGAGCTTCCTTTTATCACTCAGATGGATATCTTTTAGCTTGCCTTGGATGGTGGTCTTGTTGCCAAAGCGGTTGTACTCGAGGGTATAAGCTATGTCGATGATGCTGTTTTTACGCAATAGAGGTAGGTAGTCTCCCAGATTGTAGCCGATCAAATCCAAAGCCACACCGTCTTTAATAACCTTTAGTTTGAGGTGATTTCTTCCCACGGTATAGGGATAGCTACCCACGCAGACCTGCTTGGTCATAAAAACCGGTCTCTGGTTTTCCGGTCCATAGGGGGCAAAGCGTTCCATCCAATCCAAGAGATACTCGCTGATGTCATAAAGCTCCAACATGTGTTCTATGACGAGCGGAGGCTTGATCTGTTCAGTTTTTAGGTTTTCGGCAATATAGCGTGAGATATCGTATTCAAAGCGGTCCACGTATTCTTGGCAAATCGTGAGCCCCACGGCATACTTGTGCCCGCCAAAGCTGTGTAAGTGCTGCTCGGTTTTTGCTAAAGCTGCAAAGAGGTTAAAATCTGCCACGCTACGCCCAGAGCCACAGCCAAAGCCATCTTTGAAAGAGATCATGATAACGGGGCGGTAATACTTTTCTACGAGCTTGGAAGCTACTATCCCTATCACCCCGGGATGCCAATCGTCCGAAGAGATCACGATACAAGAGGTTCGGGATAGGTCTTTGTATTTCTTTTCGATGATATCGCAGGCTTCATGAAAGGTTTTTTGGTCTTCTTGCTGCCGCAGAGAGTTTTGCCGTTCGATGATCTCTGCCAGTTCCATGCTCTTTTCTTCTTCCGTAGAGATGAGCAGTTCCACAGCAAGGGCAGCGGAACCCATCCTGCCTGCAGCATTGATGCGCGGAGCGATCCCAAACACGATATCCGTCGTATCGAGGGTTTTTTGATTGAGATTGGATATCTGGATCAGTGCATTCATCCCCAGGTTTTTCTTTTCGATCAGGTGTTGAAGCCCGATGGAAGCAAAAATGCGGTTTTCCCCAACAAGGGGAACGATATCGGCGATAGTGCCTACGGCTACCAAATCCATATACTTGAGGATGTTTTCCCGCGAATCTATGCCCAATCTCTGATAAATGGCGATCAGCAGCTTGTAAGCAACCCCGACGCCGGCAAGATGATGAAAGGGATAGGTGCTGCCCGGTTGTTTGGGATTGATGATTGCATAAGCCTTGGGAAGCTCTTCCTTGGGATTGTGATGATCGGTTACAATGATCTCCATCCCCATGGCATTGATAGCATCGATTTCTTCGATGGCATTGACTCCACAATCGACGCTTACGATCAGATTAGTGCCGTTTTCTTTGATTTGATCGAGGCTGTTTAGGGACAAGCCATAGCCATCGATCATGCGGTGTGGGATATAAAAATCGATATCAGCGCCCACCCTCTTCAAGCCCAAAAAGAGCACTGCCGTTGCGGTGGTTCCATCCACATCATAATCGCCATAGATGGTAATCTTTTCTTTGGCGTCGATGGCTTTTTGTATGCGTGTGACTGCCTTGTCCATATCTTGAAAGAGATAGGGGTCATGCAGTCTATCCAGACTGGGGTTAAAGTAGTTCCATATCGCTTCGTGGGAGGTCAAGCCTCCTCGATACAAGAGCTCCGAGATCAGTTCCGGACATTTCAGATCCGCACTTATCTCCTTTAGTAGCTCTTGCTCATCTTCCGAAAGCGCATGTGGTAATTCCCATCGCTTCTCCATTGATACACCTTTATTTATTATATTTAAACTTCATATCGGTCTGCCAAGTTGCCACACTTAATCAGCACTATGAGGGCGTCTATACTTAGCAGGTTAGAAAAGGTGTTTTAGGTGTCAATACGTCAAATCGAACTACTGCGTACACGGCACAATTCACACACTTTCCCAATTAAAACTAAGTGTGTGAACAGCCAATTCTTGTAAAGTATTATTTGAAGGAGGGTCAAAACTTGTGGGGATGGGATGTGTTTCTTAGTCCAAAAATGTCCTATCGATCATGCTTTTTGCCATGTTTACAATCTCCTCAGGGAGACCCAAATGAGTGGCAATGAGTAGCGCACAATGGGGGGGAGCTTGCTTTTTGTAGAGACGTATAATACCATAATCCATCGCTGAACCGATAGCTTCCAAGCGTTTTGCCAAAGAGTTGCCAGAACCTTGTTCCAGCTTGTCAAGGCTCACATCACTGAGACCTCGGATGGTATATTGTCCTGCCTCCCTTAGCTCCGTGGGAGTATTGTAATGCGTAGCAGCAAAGACCATGTGTGGCTGTTGAGAGAGAAATCCCAAGATTGCGGTAGCAAGTGCGTCACCCTCGATGGGGTTTGTTCCTCTGCCCACTTCATCGAGCAGAACAAGACCCCTTCCCGCTGTCTTGAGTATAGGGATCAGGGATACAATTTCCTTGCCAAAACTGCTCAAATCCTCGTTTCCACCACCTGGTTCATGGTTGATGAAGACAAAATCAAATAGCGGAAGCTCCGCTTTGCTGCAGGGCAGAGGATATCCCAGTCTGGTCAAAAGAGCTATTTGTCCCAAGGTTTTGAGAGCCGAAGATTTTCCTCCCATATTGGGTCCACTAAGGATATTCACCTTCTGGTCGATAGCCAAGTCGATGCTTTGATAGGCTCTTCCCTTGTTCGTGAGATGCCTTTCCAAAAGCAGGTTTCTAGCACCTTGGATGTTGAGCGTTGGCAATTTACACAACTTGGGGATAATCCCCTTTGTTTGCATACCAAAACACAATCTAGCAAAATCCAGATCGATCTCTGCGCTTAGCTCCAGTGCTTTGAGGATCAAATCTTTATGGCTGGCAATGCTCTGGTTTAGCTTTGCCAAGACCCGCTCTTCCGCTTCGTTCAAGTCGCTTAAGCTCTGGGCAAGCTGGGTACGCAATACTTCTACTTTTGCATCATCAATCAGCTTGAGTCCGATATTCACAGCATTTTCAGAGACAACCCGAAAATAGCCGGATGCCATGAGATGGGAGATTTGTTGCTGCTGCAAGCGTGAGAGCAAGACCTCTTCTTTGAGGCTGGGGATAGATAGCTTACGGCGTGCTTCCGCAAGGTGTTTTTCTCTGCCCAAGCGAATGGCTGCGCTATACTTTTGGGTATCTTGATAGATTTTTTTTAGTTTTACATCATAGGCAGGAGAAATCCTAAATACTGGCAGTTTTATCCCCTCGGGGTCCAGCAGGAGATATACTATATTGGTATCTGGCAGAGATGCGGGCATGGGAAGCGAGTGTTCAATATAGGCTTGGCGGAGCTTTTGATAATAGTGGCAAAACTGTTTGAGCTCAAACACTTCATGGATTTCCAGTGCTTGGTTATGGATGAGTTTATGGCGATTGGGTGAAATCAGATGGCTGAGGTTGTTTTTTAACTGATTCAGCAGAGGAGAGTTGCCTGCTACTTTCCGCATGAGAGTCTGGATGCGTTTGTAAATAGCCTCTATCTTTGTAGCGCTAGTCTCAAAATCCATTTGACTGCTACGGAGTAGCTTTCTACCCCCATCCGTCAATGGCTCACAGACCGCCAAAACCTTGTCTATCTCCAAATCTTGATACATCTCTTTTCGCATCATCGCTCCCGCTAATCCATCAGTTTTACAGCCAATTGCACATCCTCAAATTTCCCAAGTACTTGTCAATCCCTTTTTCTTACCCTTTGCTTATGGAGGATCGTCCCTTCCGAAGTATTGCGCAGCCTGATCCCTTGCTGGCTAAAACGAGAAACCGCATCGGGATGGGGGAGCTTGTGTTTGTTGTAGAGCGAAGAGCTGATCCAAGCCTCGCGGGGATTTACAATGCGGATAAATTCCTCGCTGGATGAACCCCGGCTGCCATGATGTGGTACCTTGAGATAGTCTGCTTTGAGATCCTCTTCATAGCGGTTTAGGAGATAGGATTCGGCATCTTTCTCGATATCGCCGGTAAAGAGATAGCGGACACCTTCAAAACTAAGGCTCAAGACAAGGGAACGGTTGTTTTCATTGAGCGTGCGATAGTCCTTATCGGGGTGCAAAAACTTGAGCCGCATCCCACCCAAAGCCCAAGATAGAGTATCGGATACTATGAAAATATCGCTATTTGTCAATAACCCTTGCTGCATCCACTTTTGCCACAGGTGATGGTGATATGTTTCATCGGAGACAAAGATGTTTTGCACCTCCACATTCTGAAGCAATGAGGGTACTCCGCCAAAGTGATCTTTGTGCATGTGGGTCAAGACCAGATAATCTATCTTGTTGATCGCTCTACGCCTTAGCCAAGGCAGGAGCTTTTGCTTTAGCCAGCTATTATCCCTAATATGGCTACTATAATCTCCCAAGTCCCGAACCGCTAATCTTGCATCATAAGCAGCTCCGCTATCGATCATGAGGGATTTCCCATCCGGACAGAGAACGAGACTACAATCTGCCACCCCAGCCGCAAATAGGTAAATCCTCAGCGTACGGCGTTGTTCCCATTTTCCTACTCCCCAAAACCCCAAATATAGCAAGAGCGTCGCAAGCATCACCGGCAGAAGGTTCCTCAGCTTGCGATTGATAATGAGCAGGATCGCTATGGCAATTCCGGTATAGATGATGATCATAGCATTGTTGCGAGGCAGGTCTTCAAAGCGCAAGGGAAGAAGCGCACTCCACTCTGCCCAGCCAAAAAACAATTCATAAAGCCACTTGTAGCTGGTGATGGTGAGTTCCAACAGATAGCTATTTAAGGGCAGGGTCAGCACCAGTGCACTCAAGGGAAGAATGATTCCCATAAGCGGGATGCCCAATAGATTGCCGATCACCCCATTCAACGAAGGCGAGCCAAAGTATAACGCCAAAAGCGGAAAGGTGCCAATAGATACTACAAAGCTCACGAGCATGTATTGCAGAGCGCTGTTAAATGGCTTGAGCCAAAATCTTTTAGCTAGCAGTTTATCATCAAAAAACCTTAGCTTGGGCAAGGCAAAAAAGATCAGAGCCACACAGAGAAAGGAGAGCTGCAAGCCGATGTTAAAGAGCTGAAAGGGGTCTGCCATGCTAATAATAAACAACGTCAAGGCAAGCAGTTGCGACTTCACTACGGGTCTGGATATCCATCTCCCAAAGATAAATATCCCGATCATCAGGGTTGCTCTTAGTACCGATGCCGACCAGAGGTTTAGCCCGGCAAAGATACAGATGATGCCCATTGCCAAAATCTCTGCTCCCCGCTTTGAGACAAGGATTTGCAAGGATGTGATAAGCAAAAAATAGATAAAGACCACATGCATGCCACTCACGACCACCAAATGTGAAAGCCCTGCTGCGGACAAAACTGATCCCCATTCACGCTTGCCGAGGTTATCGCTCACCAACAGCGTCTTTGCCAAGCCGGAGTGGTCTCCCAAGCGCTTATCCAGGCTCTGGATTATCCGGCTCCGCCATTTGAGTAGTACATTGCCCTTCACTTCTCCCAAGTCTTGACTTGCAAAACCAATTACTGCCCGAGCTTGATATTTCCTGCTGCCAAAGTCCAATTCAGGATCCCGGTTGAGGGCAAAAAGTTCAGCATTGCCACTATAGCTTCTCCCACTTTGCAGGGGTTTCTTACTGCTAAGGATTGCCCGCAGTTTTTGAGGTACTCCGGCTAATTTGCGAATCCGAACGTCATAGCTTCCCGTATCGGTGCCAAGTGGACTAATCACCTCAAATTCGATCCTTTGAAACAAGCGTGCCTGATGGGCAAATGCGTCTTTAAGGGGTTCTGAACTCCCAATGCTAAGGCTCATGCGCATCATTCCCAGACACAAGAAAAGCAATAGTGTAAAGTGAAAACGCGCCTTGGGAACTAGCAGTCCTCCCAACAAAAATGCAGTGGCAGCAAGCACCAGATAGGAAAACAGTGAGTTGCTTACCCATTGGGCAGCTACGATCCCCAAGCACCAAAAGAGAGTTGGCAACAGCAGTGGTGAAGATTTTAGACGATACACCATGTTTCTTGGGCTGTTGTATGAAAATCGGTATGCGTGCCTTGTCTCATTGCCTTCCGAGGTAACTACTTATTTACGGTTGAAGAAACCCAAAATCAAGCCTAAAAAGACCGACCACAGCGAAGCCAAACCAATCCTATAGATATCCGGCAACATAAAGGTAAGTGTATGAGCCGGAATCCAAAACCACAATAGCGAGTAAAAGCCCTTGTCCAAGTTCTTCCAGTTCTTGTGTTTTTCCGGCAAGTTATCCAAGACACGGTGAAACAAAACCAAAAACAATCCAAACTGAAGGTTCATCATTGCCGATAGACAAAAGGCAAAGCCAAGCTTGCTCAACTCGGGTAGATATCCATGCCTCATCAGGTATTCCACAAAGCCGATATAGCCCTTGAAAGCGTATTTGATACAAACGGCGAGAACTGCCCAAACCACCATCTTCCACAAAGTGAGCAGGAAAGAAAAGGGATACTTAAAGCTCTTGCGAATCATCCACTTGGATACAATCTCGCCAAAGGTACCCAAGATCGCAAATTGGATCATCGCAGAGACTATGGGATAGGCACTTACAAAAGAAAGATAGGATAAACCCATGCTGTTAAGTATTTGGTTCATTTATACTCCTATAGTATTCAGTCAAAACGACCTGAATTTGATGATAGCTGTCCCTTCGCCCCTACATCATAAGCGATGCGATAGTCCAAAATGCTAGACTTGAGCTTCAGGAACAGTTTTCGTGCCTATAGGCAAAGCTGTCAATTCTGTCAAGGATATTAATACGCCAGCATCAATATAGCTTCGATCTCGCTAGTTCCAAAACGGCTCAAAGTCCCGATCATGGGATTGATGGATAGGATATTGCATAGTTCGGGCAGGTCTGCTTCTTGAAAACCCAATTCACGCAGCGATGTTGCCGAACCCCAGGCTTTGATCTTTTCGCGGAACCTCTTCACACCCATCGAGGGAGTGTCCTCGTTCCAGACTTGTTTTGCCCATTGGTAAAAACGGATCGGGTCTCGCTCTGCCATAAATTCGATCCATGCCGGAAAGATCACTCCCAAGCCTTCACCGTGAGATATCTTGGGATTGTATGCAGATAGAGCATGTTCGATCTGATGGCAAGCCCAATCTCCACCTTGCATGCCTGCTCCGGATATCCCATTGAGGGCAAGAGTAGCACACCATGCCAAATTTGCTCGCGCTGCCATATCTTGGGGATTCCTTATCAAGAAATCCGTGCTCTCAATAATGCTTTTTATCAATGCTGTATCAATTGCTCTGGTACTATGCAGTTCGCTATCCATAAAATAGTATTCCAAGATATGTGCAATGGCATCCAAGGCTCCATTTACGGTCTGTTGGGGAGGTAGCGAAACCTGAATATCCGGATCGACAACCGAAACCTTGGGATACAATAGCAAGGACGAAATCGCCCACTTCTTGCGTTCTTTTTCATTGGTGATCACGGCATTGCCATTCATCTCGGAACCGGTAGCAGAAATTGTCAAAACCGTATAAAGCGGAAGCGCCCTTAAAATTTCTGCTCTGCGGCAAAAGGCATCCCACACATCAGAGAGATAAAAACCGGCACACACCGCTTTGGCTGTATCAATAACACTACCACCACCCACAGCCAAAACGCTATCGACAGCCTCAGACTTGGCAATATTGATGATCTCCCGCGTTTTTTCCAGATCAGGATTGGCTTTCACACCCCAAGCTTCTATCCAAGTAATACCATTATCCCGCAAGCTATTACAAACCTGATCATAGACCCCATTGGCTCGGATCGAACCCGAACCACAGATCAATAGCACCTTGTGCTGACCGGCTTCTCGCAGCTCCTTCCCGATCATCTTTATCATCGCCTGCCCAAAATGTATCTTGGTAGGATTGTGAAAACTAAATCTAATCACGATAACCTCCATAGTTTATCTACTTGCTAAGATAAGCAATAATGCCATGTTTGGCAATGAAAAAGGCAACAGGAAGGTACTGCTCGCAAGCAAACTCACAGCATATCAGCGCAGATAAGAAATTCGGAATGCTCAATGGGACTTATGCGTACTTTGCACAAAAAAGAACAGGGAAACCCCAAAAGGTTTCCCTGCACAATAGATAGTTTGCTTATTGGTTAATTGATTACGATTTCTTGTTTGGGAGAGGGTTCCCGCTTGGGGATCTGTAGCTTCAATACACCATCTTCCATCTTGGCTGCGATCTTGGCAATATCGGCATTTTCCGGCAGAAGCAGTGTCCTGCGATAGTTTCCACTATAGCGTTCGCAACGATAAATGGTGCCCTTGCGCTCTTCCTTCTTGTCATTGACGACTGCTTCGATCACGAGTTGGTTATCGTGTACCGAGATCTTGAGGTCTTCCTTTTTGAACCCGGGAAGATTGGCGAGAATTTCAAATTCCTTTTCGTGCTCGACGATGTCCATAGCCATGCTACGGGTATTTTCGTCCGTGTTCTCTTCTTCAAAAATCCGACTTACAAAGTCGTCAAACATGTTGAGCATACTGCTCATGGGTCTCATCTCATTAGTTCTGCGATAAGGTACGAGTTTCATTTTTCTTTCCTCCAATCATTATTGATTCTACCGATATAATAAGAGGCTCGCCACAAAAAGCAAATAGAAAATTAGCAGAATATGGCATAGACTGCTAAAAAACTTTTTGCTGATCGCCAAAACCATGATATACATAACGATAAAGAGTACTACAAAATTCGTGTATCTCTTATTTCCTATCAAAACGAGGGTCTTGGACATTTACTGAAAACGATTTGGAGTTCAATTTGCAATACTTGGGCTGCCAATCTCCTTGCTTGGCAGAGCCGACAAAGTCGGTTGTTCTTTTTTTGTAGC
>Ga0209835_1001243_pt1 | contig 14611 bp, 13 predicted proteins | sample LakKivwa52mmetaG_FD_184138 | JGI IMG/M metagenome (GOLD analysis project Ga0209835, IMG submission 184138) | Anoxic lake water microbial communities from Lake Kivu, Rwanda to study Microbial Dark Matter (Phase II) - Lake Kivu water 52m metaG... | ecosystem: Environmental > Aquatic > Freshwater >...
AGCGATAAGCTGGCGGTCTTGCTCCGACGGATCACGCCTGACGTCCAGAATCAGAACGACAAGCCGGAGCGTCTGCCGCCCGCCAAGATAAGTCTCGATCATCGGCCCCCAGTTCTTCCTGATCTTCTCGGGAACCTTCGCATATCCGTAACCGGGAAGATCGATGAAGTGCAGACTGTCGTTGACGGAAAAAAAGTTGATCTCCTGGGTCCGCCCCGGCGTGTTGCTGGTCCGGGCCAGCCCCTTCCGCTTCAGAAGGGTGTTGATGAGGGAGGACTTCCCTACATTAGACCGGCCGGCAAACGCAATTTCCGGAAAGGTTGCCGGCGGATAATGGGCGGGCTCTTTGGCGGAAAGGACAAATTCGGCGGACAGGACCTTCATAACCCAATTCCATGGTAAAGGGTGTTCGAGCGGATCGTAAGCCGAATCCTGTTCCGCCTCCCGGTCGCCCGGAGGGCGGCGATGATCATTCCTCTAGGACGGCCGTTGCCGGCCGCCTCAAGCGACACAACCCGAGAACATCGGAGCGGGCCGCCCCGTTCTCCTATTTGGTCTTGCTCCGGATGGGGTTTGCCAAGCTTTCCCGGTCACCCGGGAAACTGGTGAGCTCTTACCTCGCCTTTTCACCCTTACCTCTTCCTCATCGGAAGGGGCGGTATATTTTCTGTGGCACTTTCCTTAGGGTTGCCCCCAGTCGCCGTTAGCGACCATCCTGCCCTGTGGAGTTCGGACTTTCCTCCGATCCGGAATGCCGGACCGGCGATCATCTGATCCGCTCGAACACCTCTATCAAACTACCTCTCAATTCCCGGCCGACATCGGCCGTTGATCCCGATTCCTCTCTTTTTGTTTCACCATACAGGCCTAACCGATCGTCAGCCTTTTTTATTATCCCAGTAGATGATCCGGCTGCAGTTCGGACAGGTGACGAGAACCACGGACTTCTGCAATTCGTTATACAACTGAGGAGGAATGGACATGTGGCACCCATGGCAGATCTCTTTCCAGCACGACACCACGGCGACGCCGCGTTTCGCGTTTTTGATCTGTTCGTACTTCCGGAGGATATCGGCGGAAATCGTCTTCCTGAGCTCACCGCTCTTCCGAGCGCAGACGTCAAGCTCGCCGGCAAGGGAGCTCAATTCTTCTGTCATTCTTGTCTTTTCCTCTTCGTAGCGTCGGCGCTGCGCTTCCAGTTCCTCTTCCCTGGTTTTCACTGCCTTTTCAAGAAGGTCGAGCTCATCGAGAAGGGAGATGATCTCGTCCTCCATATGGCTGTTCTTGGTCTCAAAGGTCTCGATCTCTTTCAGAATCGACTGATATTCCTTGTTTGTCTTGACATCGAGGAGCCTCTCCCGAGCCCGTTTCAGGGTTTCCTGACCCATACGCAACTGGTTATCCTTGTCCCGCCGGCGTTTTCTAAGCCCTTCCAGCTGCTCACGCACTGTCTCCACACCCGCGTGAGTTTCCTTGAATTTCGTCTCAAGTTCGGCCATCCGGACCGGAAGATCCCTCTTCCTAACAGCAATACTGCCTGCCGCTGATTCCATTTTCTGCAGCTCAATCAGGAGCGCCAACTGTTCTTTCAATCCCATCCCCCTTTCGCATCAAAGAATAATTGCCACCCAAAAAAAAATGCACCAGCTTCTGGTGCATTTTTCGGGAGTTGTTCTTTTCCCCGCCCGATTGCCCGCTATCTTTATAGAAAATCTGCACGCCATGCGCACTTTTTACTCCTTCTCCTCATCCCTGGTGGGCCCACCTGGATTCGAACCAGGGACCGACCGGTTATGAGCCGGTGGCTCTACCAATTGAGCTATGGGCCCTGCTCCTCACAGGATGAATACGCTTTTTCTTAGCAGAGCTATATAATACCCATCGGCCTCTATTGTCAATATTTTATTTGTCCGGCGGTTTCAGGGGGCGCCGTCGGGACGGATTCCGCAATTTCCGGACGGCGCCGGATTCGATCTGTTTCGCCCTTTCCTTGCTCATCTCCAGGGATTCCCGCGATTCTTCCGGTGTATAATCCGCCCTTTCGCTTATCCCGAAACGCATGCGAAGCACCTTTTCCTCTCGAGGCGTCAGGGTTGCAAGAATCTTACGGGTCTGTTCCGCCAGATCCATATTGATCGTGGCTTCCGAGGGCGACATGATCTTCTTGTCTTCAATAAAATCGCCTAAGTGACTATCCTCTTCCTCGCCGATCGGCGTCTCCAGCGAAATGGGTTCCTTGGCGATCTTCAGGACCTTCCGGACCTTTTCAAGAGGAAACTCCATTTTGTTTGCGATCTCCTCCGGATTGGGCTCCCTTCCCAGTTCCTGGATGAGATACCGGGAGGTCCGGATGAGCTTGTTGATCGTTTCGATCATATGCACCGGTATCCGGATGGTCCTTGCCTGATCGGCTATGGCGCGGGTGATCGCCTGCCTGATCCACCAGGTGGCGTAAGTGGAAAATTTGTATCCCCGCTGGTACTCGAATTTATCGACTGCCTTCATCAGACCGATATTCCCCTCCTGGATCAGGTCAAGAAACTGAAGGCCCCTGTTCGTGTACTTCTTTGCAATGCTCACCACCAGGCGCAGATTCGCCTCCACCAGTTTTCTTTTGGCGATCTCCGCCCTTCCCTCCCCCGTTTCTATAGCCACCATCGCTTTTTTCAGGGCCGTCACGGAGAGTCCCGTCTCCCTCGTAATCCTCTTGAACCGGCTGTTGGCATCCTTGATCGCCTGCTCGGCCGTTTTCAATTTTTCCAGCGACACACCGGTTTCTTTTATGGCCTGCCTCGCAGATCTAGCGGATTTGTTAATCTTCGCCCAGGCATTCTCCATCTGGGCAAGGGAGAGCCCCGTCTCTGCCTTGCAGCAGCGGACATCCTCTTCCGCCTTTTCCACATCATTGAGATAAATCCGGAGATTGGCCACCATCCGGTCGATCTGTCTTTTGCTGAACCGGATTTTCCGGCAGAGATCGACGATGGCTCGGACGTTCTTTTCCAGCGCCGCCTTGAGATTCTTCCTCTCATCGGCGGCAAGCACCTTGGCATTGAGCTTTTTCTTGATCGTATCATTCTTGCCGGCCAGGACCGTTACCTTGTCGAGCAGCTTGATTACCCTGTCGAGATGCATATCTTCTTCAACGACGCCATCCTCATCCTCGATATTTTCAAGCAGGCTCTTTACGCGGATCTCTCCCCTCTTCAACTGGGCGCCCAAATCAACCACGCCTTTGATGGAAGAAGCCACACTGAAGACGGCTTCCATGCTTTCTCTGGCGCCTTCTTCGATCTTTTTGGCAATCTCTACCTCGCCCTCTCGGCTGAGCAGGGAAACCATCCCCATTTCCCTAAGATACATTTTCACCGGATCTCCGGTCTTTCCCAACGCGGGCAGCAGGGCAAGGATGTCCTCGCTCTTGCCCTCGGCCCGCTCGTCCGACGACTTCTTGACGAGCAGTTTTTCCCCTTTGTCTGTGTCGATGATATCGATATTTTTCTCGCCGAAGAGCATGATGATGTCATCGATCTGATCCGAAGAGATCACATCGGAGGGCAGCAGATCATTGACGTCGTCATAGGTCAGGAAACCCTTTTCCTCACCAAGCGTGATCAACTTCTTGAACTCATCGGATTCTATTTCTTTTCCCATATCGGTTTCTCCCATGAAAATAAACATCCGGATCAGGAAAGCGACCCTTTTTCCTTTCTGAGCCTCTCCACATCCACCGTGAGACGGTCGACCAATTCCCCGTTTCCGACCCTCTCCGCCTCCCTGATCTTGCGTGTCAGCGTCCTGCTCCTCTCCTTATTCGACCGCTCCTTTATCTTCCTGATCGTATCGGCCAGAATGCGATCGATCAATTCCTCCGTAAAAGGGCTCTCCTCCACCAGGAACGCGAGGAGCTTTTCTCTCAACAGACCCTCCGCCAACCTGCCGACGAGGGATGATACGTCCCGGTCAGTCCTTCCATCCCGGTCCGCGGCCAGAAGCTTCTCCCCCAGCGACTTCAGCTCCTCCGTTCTGAAAGCGGCCAGAACCGCTGACTCTCGAACGGTCGATACCTTGGCCGGATATTCGAGCATCATTTGTATCAGGCTCAGTTCCGAGGGATCCATCGCCGCGGCGGTCGTCCGTCTCGGCAGGTCGGCCGGGACGGCGGACGGGCTGCGGGAACGGGCGCGCAGGATCTCCGTCTTGAGCACCTCCTCGTCGACAACGAGCGCCTCGGCCACCTTCTTGGTGAAGAGGTTTCGCTCGATGTCATTCTCAATCCGGCCCAGGAAAGCGACCGCCTCCCTTAACTTGTCCCTGTCCTCCTCCAGCGTTCCACGTCCGCCGAGGATCTGTTCGATGTAATAATCGGCCATCGGCCAGGCTTTGGCTACAACTTCGTCCATCTTCTTCCGGCCGTGGATCCTTACGAAATCATCCGGGTCCTGCCCATCGGGAAGGATCACCGCCCGGGCATGGATATTTCCGGCCAGAAACAGCTCGAAGCTTCTTGCCAAAGCCTTCCTGCCCGCCTCATCGGGATCGAAAACGGCCGCCACCCGGGCCGTATAGCGACGGATCAGATCGACCTGAGTCTGCGTCAAAGCCGTCCCCAGCATGGCCACCACATTAGGGATGCCTGCATTCCAAAGGGCGATCAGGTCGAAATACCCTTCGACCAGGAGGGCAAAGCCTTTCTCGCGAATGGCCTCCCTTGTCCTGGCCAGCCCGTAAAGCGTCTTCCCCTTCGAATAAACGGCCGACTCCGGGGAGTTCATATATTTCGGTTCGTCCGTCCCCATGACCCGGCCGCCGAAGGCAATCACGCGGCCGTCGACGTCTTCGATGGGGATCATCACTCTCCCGCGAAACCGGTCGTAATGACCCTGCGACTTCCCCGTTCGCTCCACGAGGAGGCCCGCCTGCTCCGCAAGTTTGGGAGAAACTCCTTTATTCTCAAGATGTTCGTGTAAATGACGCCAACCATCGGGAGCGTAACCAAGGCGAAATGTTCGGATCGCGGACTCGCCGATCCCTCGCTTCCGAAGATACTCTCTGGCGCCCTCTCCGGCCGGCGACTGAAGCATCTTCGTAAAAAAAACGGCCGCGAGCTCATTGACCTGACGGATCTGCTCCGCAAGCGAGTAACGCTCCTTCTCCTCGCGGCTCATCGTCCTCTCGGGGATGACGACCCCCACTTTTTTCGCAAGATGGCGGACCGCCTCGGGAAAGGTCAGATGATTGAGCTTCATCAGGAAGGAAAAGGCATTCCCCCCTTCGCTGCATCCAAAGCAGTAGAACATCTGCTTGTCGGGGCTCACCGTAAAGGAAGGTGTTTTCTCCTGGTGAAAGGGACAGAGCCCGAGATAATTCCGCCCCGCCTTTTTCAGCGTCACATATTCCCCGATCAGAGAAGCGATATCGGCCCTTCTTCGGATCTCTTCAATCTTATCATCGGGAATAGACCCATTCAAACGCCGATCCCCCTTATGCGGACAATCTCGCCTTGACCTTTTCACCTAAGGCTTTGCCGTCGGCACGGCCGGTCAATTTCGGCATCAGGACCTTCATGACCTTGCCCATGTCCCGGACGCCCTCGGCGCCCACCTCACGGACGGCCTCCGCAATCGCCGCATCGAGTTCCGCCTCCGACAGCTGTGCCGGCAGGAACTCCTCGATCACCTTGAGTTCCGCCTCCTCCTTTTCCACCAGATCGCTCCGGCCTCCCTTTGCAAACTGTTCGATGGAGTCCTTCCGCTGCTTGACCATGGAGGAAAGAAGCTGGAGAAATTCGGCCTCGCCGAGTTCGCGCTTCGAATCGATCTCACGGTTATGCAAACCGCTTTTCAGCATACGCAGGGCCGACAAACGGATTTTGTCCTTTGTCTTGGCAGCCAGAACCATCTCCCTATCAATTGTTTCTTTGAAAGCCATTATTCACCGGTCTCCGTTCGATTTGAGGTAGATCATCTTTTCGTTTTGTCAAGCAAGCCCGTCCTTGAGTCGCAAACCGCCCAGCAGATGCATATGGAGATGAAAAACCACCTGTCCTCCTTCTCTATTGCAGTTGATCACTATCCTGAAACCCTTCTGGTCGACCTTCTTCACCCGGGCCACCTCCTGGGCCGCACTCATCATGGCCTGGATATCGGCCATCTCTCCCAGATCAACATCCATCAGGGTGGCTACATGCTTCTTGGGGATGATGATCACATGGATCGGCGCCATGGGATGGATATCTTCGAATGCCAGGACCTTCTCGTCTTCATATACCTTCCGACTGGGAATACTGCCGGCTGCGATTTTACAGAATATGCAGTCCTCCATTCACCATCACCTCCTTATTTCCGGCGATTCTTCGTGCGGGCAATGGCCTCCGCAAGCGAGAGGGCGCCGGTATAGAGGGCTTTTCCCGTAATCACGGCAAAAACGCCATCCCCTTCGATTGCCATGAGCTTTTCGATATCCCCGATCCCGGATACCCCGCCGGAGGCGATCACCGGAATCCCGACGGAAGCGGCCAGTTCCCTTGTGCTTTCGATATTGACCCCGGTTTCCATTCCATCTCTCGTGATGTCCGTATAGACCAGGGCGGCGGGCCGGTCTTCCGCAAACCGGCGCGCCAGCGCCGATGCGGTATCCGCTTGCGTTTCCGTCCATCCCTGGACGGCAAGCCGCCCTCCTTTCGCGTCAATGCCTATGATCACCCGATCCGGAAACTCCCGGCAAGCCTTCCGGACAAACTCCGGATCCCGCAGGGCAGACGTACCGAGGATCACCCACCCGACACCCGCCCGGAGGTAGGCCTCCACCGTTTTCATCTCCCGGATGCCGCCACCGACCTGAATCGGCAATCCTGTCTCTGTTGCGATATTCCGGATCACCGTCTCATGGCGGGGAACACCGGCGAGAGAACCCTCCAGATCGACCACGTGGAGACGTTCGGCGCCCTCAGCCTTCCATGCCAAGGCCACTCTGACCGGATCGTCGGCGTAAACAGTCTCCCTTCGAAAATCTCCCTGGACGAGACGCACACACCGGCCTTCTTTCAAATCTATGGCAGGAATGACAATCATGAAGAGCCTTCTCTCAGGGATGACGGAAGCCCTGCTGTGAAACTTCCCGCCCATAGTGCGGGGCTTACGGGTTGCACTCTCGGTCTCGGAAATTCCGAAGCGGGCCGGGCTCTCAGAAGCTCGGGATGTTGTTACGGCAGGCCGGGAAAGGTCTTGAGGACCTGCTCGATCCCCTCTCCCATCAACTCACTTGCCGTAACCCACCGCCCTTTCCCCCGATAAAAAGACGAAATCTGGAAGAGATCCTCCATCAGCGAACTCTGGGTTTTGTCAAAGGCGCCCCGCCAGACGAGCGCCCCGTCGCTGACCCGCAACAGGTGAATTTCAAAGGTCACCGACGCCGGCTGTTCCACGGAGTAGGCAACCCCCTTCCTTTCCCTGAAACGGTAGACATAACCGGCCACGACGCCATCCGCCCCCAGCTCGCTTCCCACATTACGAAGCACCTGGCGGAGGGGGGATGTGAGGGAGTTCGCGGAGACCCGCCGGAAGACGGCGGCGACCCGTTCCCTGTCGAGGAGATGGAATTTCGGCTTGTTTTCGTTCAATTCCTCCAGGAAAAGCGTCTCCAGAATCTTTTCGGGATTTCCAGGCGCTCTTACGGCATTGATGGTTATGCCGCAGAGAGGACAGCGAACGGCGCCGCCCTCCTCATCTTCCGGAGCGATCTGCTGAAACGGGACCACGGCTATCCGGTCGAAAACGATCTTCCTTTCCGAAGCGGTCGCATCCGCCTGCTCACGGTAATGACAGCCTGCAACCATGAGCAAAAGGAGACCGAAGACAAAAAGCCCGTTTAAACCCCTGAGAAAACAGGATAACTTTTTGATGACGACCCCCATAGTCTCTTCTTCAGACATCCAAAGAACCCTTGGTCGACAGGACGCCCTCGACCCGCCCGTCGATCGCAACCGCTTCTCTGAAGGCGCGGGCAAAGGCCTTGAATATTGCCTCCGCCATATGATGGACATTTGTACCATAGTTGAGGGTGATGTGCAACGTTATTCCGCTATGATCCGAAAATGACTTGAAAAATTCCCGTAGCAGCGCCGGATCGAATTCCCCGATCCTCGCATCGCCGAGTTTGGCGCGCCAGATCAGATAGGGCCTGCCGGAAAGATCCATTGCTACGCTGCAGAGGCTCTCGTCCATCGGCGCCACCGCCGTACCATACCGGCTGATCCCTTTCCTGTCACCCAGAGCCTTTCGGACGGCCTGCCCCAGGCAGATCCCCACATCCTCCACGAGGTGATGCGCGTCGATCGCGGTGTCGCCCTGGCTACGGATGGTGAGATCGAGCGAACCGTGCCTGGAAAAAAGATTCAGCATATGATCGAGAAAAGGGACGGAAGTGTCGATACTGCCCTCCCCTCGCCCGTCCAGATTGACCTCCGCCGAAACATCCGTCTCCGTGGTCTTTCTCCGGATCGTCGCCTTGCGCATCGCGGTTTCCTCCTTCAGATGACCTTGTTTAACGGGTACTCGATGATTCCCTCGGCCCCCGCCTCCCTGAGAAGGGGGATCAGATCCCGGACTGCATTGGCGTTTACGATGGTCTCCACGGCAAGCCAGTCCTCGGAATACAGGCCCGAAATCGTCGGCGCTTTCAAAGAGGGGAGAACAACGACCAGCCGAGCCAGATTCTCCCGCGAGACATTCATCTTCATCCCCACCTTCCCCATCGCCTCCAGCGATCCGTTGAGAAGCAAACGGATCTGTTCGATCTTCTGCCTCTTCCAGAGATCCTCCCACGCCCCTCGATTGGCGATCAGTTTGGTGTTGGTCTTCATCAGTTCATGGATAATCTTCAGCTTGTTGGCCCGGAGGGTGGTCCCCGTTTCCGTCACCTCGACGACGGCATCGACCAGCCCTTCAACCACTTTCGCTTCGGTTGCCCCCCAGGAAAATTCCACATGGACATCGATGTTCCGCTCCGCGAAATACCGCCGTGTGAAGTTCACGAGTTCCGTCGAAACCCTCTTCCCCGCCATGTCTTCAAGCGACCCGATGGGAGAATCCTCGCGGACGACAAGGACCCATCGAGCCTGCCTCGTCGATGTCTTGGAATAGATCAGATCCTGGACGGCCACGACGTTCGATGCGTTTTCAGTAATCCAGTCCTGGCCGGTAAGCCCCAGATCGAGCGTACCGTCCTCCACATAGCGGGACATCTCCTGGGCTCGGACCAGGGTGCAGGAGAGCTCATCATCATCGATGTCGGGAAAGTAGCTCCGGCTGTCATAGGTGATATTCCATCCCGCCCTTTTAAACAGATCCACCGTTTTGGCTTCCAGACTCCCCTTGGGAATCCCCAATTTCAGCTTATTCATCGATACACTTCCTTTGGATCAAAGACTGTTTCTCCCTCGGTCACCAAAACTCCGTCAACCCATTTGCGATAGAAGCACGACCGGTAACCGGTGTGACAGGCTGCATCGCCCAGCTGCTTGACTTTAAGCAGGACGGTATCTTCATCACAATCCAGTCGGACCTCACGGACCAGCTGGACATGGCCGGAGGTCTCCCCTTTCAGCCAGAGACTCTGCCGGGACCGGCTCCAGTAGTGGGCCTTCCCTGTCGCAAGGGTTTTCAGCCAGGCCTCATTGTTCATGTAGGCCAGCATGAGGACCTCGCCGCTCTCTTCGTCCTGGACTACGGCGGGAACCAATCCCTCCCCCTTATCAAAATTCGGTCCCATCACAACAATCCCCGTACACCGTTATGGCTTCTTTATGCATGCACCGGCGGTTACAGAAACCCGCAGATAAGTGGGAAATTATAGTTTAAGCCCTTTCATTAATCAAGCATTTTCTCCTGCCCGGCGGGTGACCGGGAGCGCATTCCGCAAGCCCCGCACTGTGGGCGGGTAGTTTGATGAATTTATTTGATGTGAATCTATTCGATGGTATAAGAATCGTCGGAAAAAATTTGCCGGTCAGCCATACCGGCAAAATCGGCAAGTCGCGCGCCGGTTTTTACGATCCGCATTCGAAGAAGGGCCTCCGGAGAAAGACCAATGACGCCGGTGAGCACTTCGGAGGGCCGGACCGTCCCTTCGGGACCGAAACGCGCCGAAAGAAGCATCCGACGACCGGCGCGATCCAAGGCCAGGCCGGTCACGAAAGGACGAATGTCCTTGATGACTGGTTTTCCGTCCGTTTCCCGGGTGACATGGAAACTTCCCGCCTCAAGAAATGTGCGGATCCTCGCCTCGAACCGGTCCATTTCCTCATCGACCGAATCATTGGGCAGAATGAGGTCATAGATGAACCCCACGACCAGTTCCGCCAAGGAGAAGGCCCGGGGAGGCAACTCAACCATTGCGGTGATCGTCATACCCATGGGCAGGGCGGTATTGATCCGGGCGGTGAGCAGGTGAAGCTTCTCATGAGGGTCCTGAATCCGGATGTCTGCAAATTCGCCCCGGCTCTCCATCCCGACCGATGTGGCGCCGGCAAAGGAGATCTTCGGATGGGGGTGGTAGCCTTTTGAATAGATAAAGGAGAGCCCGGCAAGTTTCACTGCTCGGCTGAGGGCGGAGGAGAGCTCCAGGTGGGACAGGAATCGCGCCGAATCCAATTTCGTGAAACGGATGCGGAGGGTCTTTTCCTGACCTGCTTCGTCCTCCCGGTTGGCGTATGTGGAGACGAGCGACCCGACAGAGGCGTCTGCAGCGACGGTGACGGTACGAACGGTCCGTCGATCGCAGACGCCGCAGTTGCAGCATGCGCCGGTCCGGCAATCCGGCGTCGGTTCGCCCTTTTCGGCCCGGATTGCCTCGGCAAGAAGAAATTCTCGGTTGACCCTGCTCTCGATCCTCTCCCATGGGAAGACCTCGGTGAGGGGGCGCTCACGGAGATAGGATGCCGGGTCGATCCCCGTCCTCAACATCGCCTCTTCCCAGAGATCAAAACGAAAACGGTCGCTCCAACCGTCAAAGCGGCAGCCGAGGCGAAAGGCTGTCTCGACCAGTGCCCCGGTCTTCTCATCGCCACGGGAGATGATCCCTTCTATAAGTCCCATTCTGGCGTCATCCCACTTTACGCTGATGTTCCGGTTCTTCAGACGCCGGCGGAAAAACTCCTGGCGGGTGTCGGTCTCCGCAATGTCGATCTGTCGTTGCCACTGGAAAGGGGTGTGGGGCTTCGGGATGAAGGTCGAGAGGCTGACCGTAACCTGACCCCGGTTTCGTGCCGTCGAGAGGGTTTTGCGGGCGAGGTCGGCGATTCCCTCCAGGTCCTCGTCCCGTTCGCCGGGAAGGCCTAGCATGAAGTAGAGCTTTACCGTTTTCCAGCCCGCCGCGAAGACCTGTGAAGTCGTGGCGAGGAGCTCTTCTTCCGTATTGCCTTTGTTGATGATGTTCCGGAGCCGCTGTGTTCCCGCCTCGGGGGCCAGGGTGAAGCTCGTCTTCCGGACCCGGCGGATGGCCTCGATCAACTTAGAGGTGAGGGTTTCGACTCGGAGTGAAGGAAGCGCCAGGGCGACACGCTGTGTGTAATACCGATCCACAAGCGTCTCGAGCAGCGGCTCAATCAGGGTGTAGTCGCCGGAGCTCAGCGAGAGAAGGGATATCTCGTCGTGGCCTGTCGCCCGGAGCATCGCCTCGGCCATCTCCTCGATGACCGCCGGCGTCCGCTCGCGTACGGGCCGCCAGACCATCCCCGCCTGGCAGAAGCGGCAGCCGCGCGTGCAGCCCCTGGCGATCTCCAGGGTTATCCGGTCGTGGATCGTTTTCATCAGAGGGACGATCGGGCAGAGCGGAACGCGCCAGGCGTCCAGATCGGTGATGATCCGCTTTGTGATCTTTTCGCCCCGGGTATGGATTTCAGGTACATACACACCGCTGATCCCGGCGAGGGCCTCAAGATGCTCCCGCCTTTTCGCGCCCCGGTCCCGGAGGGCAAGCACGGAGGCCGAGATCTCGGTGACCGCCTCCTCGCCCTCGCCGATGACGAAGGCGTCGATGAAGGCGCTCATCGGGGCGGGGTTGAAGGCGGATGGGCCGCCGGCAATGATCAGGGGATGCCCCTCGCCACGCTCTTCGCGGCGGAGCGGGATCCCGCCCAGTTCCAGCATCATCAGGACATTCGTGAAGGAGAGCTCATACTGGAGAGAGAAGCCTATGATGTCGAAAGCGGCCAGCGGCCTCTGCGACTCCAGGGAAGCGAGCGGCAGGCGGCGCCGGCGAAGTTCTTTTTCCATGTCAGGCCAGGGGGCGTAGCAGCGTTCGCAGGCGACCCCCGGCAGGGCGTTCAGGATGGCGTAGAGGATCTGCAGGCCGAGGTGCGACATCCCGACCTCGTAGGCATCGGGAAAGGCAAGGGCAAAACGGAGGCGGCAAGCAGGATCCTCCTTCCGGACGGAATTCAACTCGCCGCCGGTGTAACGACTGGGCTTCTCGACAGCGAGAAAAAGCTCGCCTGAATCGAATCTGGTCATATCTTTCATCATCATGGGTCGGTGTTACTATCATCTTTGTACCGGGAGTGCAACCGGCACTGATTTTTTCTGATTTTCGTTGACAGGGAGGCCGGTGTCGTTTAGTGTAGTGGGAAGGCTTCAGCCCGGATGGATCATCTTGTGATCCGACGCCATTGTGCAGGCAACATTTCCCCGGAGGTTGAAGGGTTGGCAGAGATAAAACAGGAACTTCTCCTTCCGAGAGAGACAATCGGCAGGCGGGTCAAGGAACTTGCCGAGCAGATCTCCAAGGATTACGAAGGGCGGGAACTCCTCCTCGTCGGGATTCTTAAAGGGGCATTCATCTTTATGGCTGATCTGATCCGCGGTATGAGCATCCCGTGCCGGGTCGATTTTGTCCGAGTGGCAAGCTACGGGTGCGGTTCCAAGAGCTCGGGCGAGGTCAGGATCACCAAGGATCTGGAAACGCCGATTGCGGGGATGGATGTCCTCATCGTAGAGGACATCATCGATACCGGCCTCACCCTTTCCCATCTGCTCAATGTCCTCAGGGAGAGACAGCCGGCCTCGGTTCGGGTCTGCGCTTTCCTCGACAAGCCGGAGAGGCGGCGGGTTCCTTTTACCGCCGAGTATGTGGGTTTCACTATTCCCGACGCATTTGTTGTAGGATATGGGCTTGATTTTAATGAAAATTTCCGTTTTCTTCCAGACGTCTGCATGCTTAAGGATATTGCGTAAGTGAAGGAGGGCATATGATTATTCAGTGTCGGAAGTGTGAAACACGGTTCCGGTTTGACGAGACGCAGGTCGAAGGAGAGGGTTTCTGGGTGCGCTGCAGCCGCTGCCGGGATGTTTTTTTTCAGGAGCGCTCTGCCGCCGACGAGCCCCTGTTTTCCCCGTCTGCGGTGGAGCCGGAAATACCGTCTGTAAGGATCAGCGACTCCAAGCGCATGTCAGAGGACCGCTTCTCCCTCAGCGAAGACCGTCTGTCTATGTCGGAGGGAGAGAAGACGGAGATGCCGCCAATCCCGCGTAGAGCGGCGGACAAGGAGATTTCATCCAAGAACGCCAATGAATCGATCCTCATGGGGATCGAGGATGGGCTGGATAAAGAGGCCCCGAGCGACCAGGCCGCCGATTGGGAAGATGACATGAATGAAGAGGAATTTCTGGAGGCCGAACCGCCGCGGAGACGGTGGGGACGGGTGATCATGAAGATCCTGGCCCTGTTGGCGCTCGCAGCCCTGATTGCAGGCGGGCTCTATGTCTGGCTATTTCCGGAGGTCCGGACCAAAGCCATGGAATGGGCATCACCCTGGCTCCAGAGTGTTCCCGGTGCTGAAAAGCTCCTCGGGATGGAAACGAAAAACCGTGAAACCCCTCAAGCGCCGGTCCGCCTCAAGGACATCCGTCAGCGTTCCGTGGCGAATCTCCTCGGAGTGAACCTTCAGGTGATTGAGGGGAGTGCCGTGAACCAATCTCCCTATTTTCAGTCGAAGATACGGGTCCGCCTGGTGATTTCCGATGCCAACGACGCTGTCCTTGGGGAGAAGATCGTCTACTGCGGCAATATCCTGACCGATGCCGAACTCAATACCCTTGCCGAGGCGGAAATCCAGCGGGAACTCTCCATCCCCCAGGGGACCGATGTCATTAATGACAGAATCGCGCCGAACGGTGAGATTCCCTTCATGGTCGTCTTCAGTCAAGAACAGGCAGGGGTGGTCAAGACGATGGTGGCGCCTGCGGGCGCCGACCGCGTCCCGTAAGCGTCCGGAGACCTTTGAAAATCGCGATCCCTCCGCGCGCTGAATAAAATAGGGACAGATACCCTATTTTTTGAGATTCTCGTGCTTCCTCTCGACTTCCTGGGCCATCTTCCGGCCATAGGACTGGAGCTTTTTCAGAAGGTCAGCATCCTCCAGGGCGAGGATCCGGACGGCGAATAGGGCCGCATTCTTCGCCCCCGCTTTGCCGATCGCCATCGTCGCCACCGGGATTCCCCCCGGCATCTGGACGGTGGCGAAAAGGGCGTCCAGCCCCCTGAGCGATGTGGCGTCGATGGGGACGCCGATGACGGGGAGCGGGGTCTGCGCCGCGATGACCCCGGCCAGGTG
>Ga0209835_1001244_pt1 | contig 14588 bp, 11 predicted proteins | sample LakKivwa52mmetaG_FD_184138 | JGI IMG/M metagenome (GOLD analysis project Ga0209835, IMG submission 184138) | Anoxic lake water microbial communities from Lake Kivu, Rwanda to study Microbial Dark Matter (Phase II) - Lake Kivu water 52m metaG... | ecosystem: Environmental > Aquatic > Freshwater >...
ATCAAGCAAAATCTTTTATGTTGGGCATCGGTTTGGAAAAGGGATTTATTAATTGCCGTAGCAGTATTTCCTTTTGGGGTGCAAGTGTCCCCCAATTGGTCTATGTTCAACACCCTCGCAAACATGACGATTACATTGCCTCCTTCAGGGTCAAGGAACTCTCAATATCAACCTCAGGAGATTATCAGCAATTCTATGAATATGAAGGCAAGCGCTATCACCATATTCTCAATGCCAAGACGGGTTACCCCGTAGAGGATATCCATTCACTTACCGTGATTCATCCCTCAGCTTTGTGGGCAGATGCTTTATCGACATCTCTTTTCGTGCTCCCTCCTGAGTTGGCTGCAAACATCGTAAACAAGATACGCGATTGTGATGCAATAATCTACTATAGCATAAACGGTTCTATTGTATCGCTTAAAACAAAGGGTATGGCAGCCCTCGATCTAGACGAAAAACTATGAATATTGCTGATCTTCAAAACCAAACTGATCTCAGAAACATCGCCATCGACAAGGTAGGTGTAAAGGGGATTAAGTACCCCATCATTGTTGCTGATCGCGAAAAAAAGATACAGCATACAATAGCAGATCTCGATATTTATGTAGAACTACCGCATCATAAACGCGGAACTCACATGTCCAGGTTTTTGGAAGTGCTTGCCAAGTATCAAGAGGATACCATTGTCGATCAATTAGAAAGTCTGTTACTCGAAACAAAGCAAATCCTCAATGCCGATGCAGCATACATCGATCTCAAGTTTCCTTACTTCCTCTCCAAAAAAGCTCCAGTTTCAGGGATAGAATCATTACTGTCCTACACTTGTGAATTCAATGCTTCATATCGAGAGCAAATGAGCCTATGGATAGGAGTTGGGGTTCCCGTTACCACATTGTGTCCATGCTCAAAAGAAATTAGTGATTTTGGGGCTCATAATCAACGCTCAGAAATCACTTTACGTGTTTGCTATGATGCTTTTGTATGGCTTGAGGAATTGATCGATCTTGCTGAAGACTCTTGTAGTTGTGAGATTTATCCTTTACTAAAGCGTGTTGATGAAAAATTCGTCACTGAAAAAGCTTATCAAAATCCAATGTTTGTGGAGGATGTCGTTCGTGAGATATCTCAAAAACTTGATGCAGATTGTCGTATCAAAGCATACCAGATTGTCTCTGAAAACTTTGAATCAATCCACAATCACAATGCCTATGCAATGATCAGGAAAGGATGATTGAGACAACCGAGCTAAAAGCACGGACAAGTCATTTCTTTCTGCCAAATGGCTTAAAAACCATCTGCCACGAAGATCATACAAATCGGATTTTGTGCATCCAGTTAATGATCAAAACAGGCTCAATACACGAATCCGACATGGAGCGTGGATATTGCCATTTCGTAGAACATCTTGCCTTCAAATCCACTCAAAGCTATAATACCTTCGAAATCTCTGATATTATCCCTTCCCTAGGTGGAACCTTAAATGCTTACACCGATTTTGATTCTACATGCTACTACCTAATCATACCATCAGAGCATATTGGGATTGCTCTGCATGTCTTAGCAGAGATAGTGTTTCGGACTACGTTTACAGCCCTGGATGTTAAAACAGAAAGAGATATCATCATAGAAGAAATCAAGGGTTATGATAATGAACCAGATATCGAATTTTTCGAGTTTATCCAAAATGCCCACTTCTCGCAAAATCCCATGAAATATCCGATTTTAGGCTCAGTCAAATCCGTTCGTGAAGCTACTTATGATAGGCTACAATCCTTCTATCGAGCCCATTATCACAGTAACAATGCTACTCTCGTTATCTCTGGAGACTATGATCCTAAAATAATAGAACAAATGGTGTTAGATGAATTCAAAGACATTCCTTCCAATGGTTTGAATAAAGCGGACTTGAGTAGATTTATAGAACCAGAACCATGTAGTTTTACTTGCCAAACAAGAGTAAAAAAAAACAGCTCTCTATTTTTGGCAATCCTCCTTCCCGAATTGACGGAATCTCATCCGGAGGCAAATGCGCTGCTCATTGCCATGCGTTTCTTAGCTATTGGAAAAGCATCACGTCTTTATAAGAGATTGGTTGAAACTGAAAAGATATGTACCAATGTCAAAGTAAGTTCCTTGAGTGGTACACTAAGCGGAGCTTCCTTGATAAGTTTCCATCCCACAGGGCACCATCAGATACCACAGATCGTCCATATTCTCAAGCAAGAAGTAACTCGCATTATCGATCGCTTACCCTCAAATGCTGAGTGGGATTTGGTAATGTGTGATGTTATTCATGGCTACATGCATTCCTTCGACACTATGGAATCCATTACCGGTATGATAGCTTCAGAAGACCTGATTGGGGATTATCAAACCCTCTTTTCCTACACTAATGAAATAATGAACACGAGCCCCAAACAGGTTCAGGAATCGGTACGAAAATACTGGAAAATAGATAAGTTAAGCGTTTATATCCAAGCTCCATATCCCCTACAGAAGAGTTTAGTAAAAAGCATCCAAGAAACCCCCAATAGTAGATCAATACTCGATAAGATTGACACATGCATTGCAATGCCCAGTGAATCACATTCATACCAGTACGATAATCTGATAAATGGCAAAATGATATTTGTATCAGACAAGGAACACCTATATTCCTACACCTGTTCATCAGGATTGAGGATTTTTTTTAAACAGAGTCGTGGTAAAAAGGTATGTGGTTTGGCTCTGTCAGGAAACATAAGCCAACTATGTGAAGATAAACAACATAGGAGCATCAACTATCTTTGCTCGACAAGTCTCCTTTACAGCTCACAGTTCAGGACATACGAAAACATCCAAGTTCTGTCTCGTAAGCATGGCTTTAGCCTTAGGAGTTCCCACAATATCGATAGTACTTCCATAAAAGCAAAGTTTTTCAATGATAGCCTATCTTTGGTCTTGGAGTTACTTTCAGAAATACTACTTTTCCCAGGTTTTGAACAAAAACACATCTCACTCATTAAGGCTGCGACAATAGACAGCATAAGAAGAGAGGCTCACCATCAGTTTAGCAAAGCATATCGGCGCTGGCAAAAAATGCTCTTTGGCAATGACAACAACATCGAAGCAAACTCATCTACTATCCAAAGCATACGTCAAGTGTCCAGACAGCAAATCCTTGGCTGGCATCAATCCCAAAACATTCCTCAACAATACGCTTTATGCATAGTGGGAGACGAGGAACCGGAAAAAGTATTTAGCCTATGTGAGAGATTCTTTGGTGCTCCTTTTTCCCATTTACCCTCTCAAAATATCCTTCCAAAACCTAGGTTTCAGGTCTCCAATCCAAGGATGATAGTCTCCAGCAGTGCAAATCCCCAAGCTGTGATAAACTTGGGTGGCTTTGGCTGTCCAGCCCATGAAGTGAAACACACTACAGCTTTTTACCTTTTGACCCAGATACTTGGTGGTGATATCAATTCACGGATGTTTACTTTACTCAGAGAAAAGCATGGTTTGGCATATCAGACAGGTTTTGATTTCACATCGTTGCCACAGCTTGGTTATTGGAATGCACTGATCATGTGTGATGCAGATAAAGCATTACATACTCTCGATTTAACGCAGAAGATCATTTTTGAGCTAGTAAGAGATGGAGTTACTACGAAAGAGCTTGAAACAGCGCAAAACTTTCTGGTGGGCAGTGGCAGGATAGATTTTGAAAACAGTACTTGGTTAGCAAGTACAATCTCGATTCTCATAGCTCTTGGTTATGACATAAATCATTTTTTGGATAGAGAAGCCCGCATTCGTAAGATAAACTTGGACGATATCCAGGAAGTGGCTTCTCGTTGGCTTTCTTCACAACCATACACGTATATTCTAAAATGATTTGTGCTGGCATTGATATTGGTTCTCGAAACTCCAAGCTTGTAGTTGTGGATTGTGAGACAAAACAAATCATTTTTTCCTCATGCTATGCCACAGAGATTGATGTGTCATCCCTTGTTGAACGAATGCTTGCAGAGTATTATGCAAATCCCGATTTCGTGGCAGAGCCTATTCAAAGGATTGCCTCCACTGGTTATGGCAGACACAGCATAAAAATTGCCGATAAAGCTTTCTCCGAAATATCTTGCCATGCGAGAGGGGTTCTATACTTTTTCCCGAAGTGCCATTGTATCATTGATATAGGTGGGCAAGATTCAAAGATAATCACCATCGGAACTGATGGTAAGGTCAAAGATTTTGTGATGAATGATAAATGTGCCGCTGGTACTGGCAGATTTTTGGAAATCACCGCTTTACGTTTGGGAAAAAACTTGGATGAGCTCAGTTTGATAGCTGGTAAAAGTAGCGTAAAGCTCGACATCAATAGTACTTGTGTAGTTTTTGCAGAATCTGAAATCATTGGACACTTGTCCCTTGGTGCAGAGATATCCGATATCGTTCGGGCGGTAAACTTTTCCATAGCCCATCGGATAGTATCTCAAATGAGTTCCTTGGCTTGGAAGGAGGAAGTGGTTTTCACCGGTGGTGTTGCGCTCAATTCCGATCTCGCCATCTGCATAGAAAGCATCCTCAAGAACAAGATTCACATCCCTCCAGACCCAGAAATTACTGGTGCTTTGGGAGCAGCTCTGATTATTGGCTATGCATAAACACGATTTCCATATCCATGCTGAGTATTCCTACGATAGCAATATCAAATCCCAGTCTTTGGTTCAAAAGGCTATTTCTCTCGAGTATAAACAAATAGCCTTTACCGAGCATCTTGATCTATTGCCACAGGAACTTGGCTTTTTTGGATTGAAATCACTGCATTCATATCGCCAACACATCCTCAGTTTACAAAACGAGTTTCCGCAGATTAAGATATGGCATGGTGTTGAAATTGGTGATTATCATTTGGTAAAACCATTTGCCGATAGCCTAATTGATATGTTTCCCTGCGATCTAATCTTGGGTTCGGTTCATTTTTTAGCGGATCATACCAATGTGGCTATTCCTCTCCCATCTCCCCTCAACCCAACACAGATTGTTGACTATTACATTCAGAATCTCTGTTTGGTACAATCATGCCCAATTGACATTCTTGCCCACTTGGGAGTCTATAAGCGTTATTATCGCAATCCTCCCATTGAGAAAGAGGCACACTCCATTATCTGTGATATCTTTTCCGTAATGGTAGAGCGGAAAATAGCCTTGGAGATTAACCTCTCTGCCATTAGAAAACCCTATCAGACCTTTGTACCTGAATATGAATACCTTCTACTCTATGCTAAACAAGGCGGTAGATTGATCAGCATCGGTTCTGATGCTCACGACTTATCACACTTTGGTTTGTATTGGGATCAAATCCAAGATATAATAAAAGACTTTGACTTTGTTATCCTTACTCCTTCATCCAAGATCACATAGAACTATTACAAATATTCATCGCATACCCACTATAACGAAGGCGTCCCAGATACTCCGAGGAAAAAATGCAAAGAAATGATCAGCTCATCCTTGGTTCATCCTGCTTAGTAATATGCGCAGTAGATGTGGTGCGGATCATGCAGAAAAATCCCTTTATCAGCACGGTAATCAATGCGTCTATCAGCAAGAGCGTACTCACCTTATGATAATCCTTCTGCTTGCTGATCTAGTTGATGACTATTAGATGGTAAATGGATAACTAATTGATAACAGGTGTTTACAGCAGTTATCTATCTGTAATCAAAAAAAAGAGGACTCGACCTGATATGAGGAGTCCTCATGACACGTTAATGCGTTATTGTATATGCTATGTTTTAGTGTCTGCCTATTGCATAATATGCAAATCCCAATTCTTTCACTTCAGTGGGATTGTATTGGTTTCTGCCGTCAAAGATCACTGCTTGGCGTAACCTTGATTTGATCTGATCAAAATCTGGGTAACGGAATTGATGCCATTCAGTAACCAAGAGCAATGCATCGGAGTCATTCAAAGCGTCATACTCATTTTCAAAGTATGCAATTCCAGATAAACCATCAAACTTGTGCTTTGCTTCATTCATTGCTACAGGATCATAGACCCTTACATTTGCCCCTGCTTTGATCAGCTCGTTGATGATCACGGTCGATGGTGCTTCTCTCATATCGTCGGTTTGAGGTTTGAAAGCCAAGCCCCAAACAGTAAAGGTTAAGCCTGATAAGTCGTTTCCAAAATGAGCTTTGACCTTATGTACCAAGATATGTTTCTGCTCATCATTAACATCCTCTACCGCAGTAAGAACCTTGGCAGGCAAACCAACACTCTTTGCCATGTTTATAAGGGCTTTGACGTCTTTTGGGAAACATGATCCACCATACCCAACGCCAGGATAGATAAACTTGTATCCGATACGTGTATCAGAACCAATACCATTTCTAACTTCAGCAACGTCTGCACCATATACTTCACATAGACGAGCGATTTCATTCATGAAAGAAATCTTGGTTGCCAACATAGCATTGGCTGCATACTTGGTCATTTCAGCGGAGCGAATGGACATGAGTATAACCCTATCGCTGGTTCTGTTAAATGGAGCATACAATTCTTTCATTAGGGCACCAACCTTGGGATTGTCAACACCCACGACTACTCGATCAGGCTTCATAAAGTCATCTATCGCTGCTCCTTCTTTGAGGAATTCAGGATTGGATACTACGTCAAATTCGATGTTTTTGTTGAGTTCTTGTTGTACTTTTAAAATCTCACTACGAACCATGTCTGCGGTACCAACCGGTACAGTAGATTTATCAACGATCACTTTGTAGCTATTCATCTCTTTGGCAATGTCTTTGGCAACTGCCACTACATACTGAAGATCAGCAGAACCGTCCTCATCAGGTGGAGTTCCAACTGCGATAAACAAGACTAAGGATTCCGTAACTGCTTTTTTGATGTCCATTGTAAAACTAAGCCTTCCAGCACTTGCATTGCGTTTTACCATTTCTTCCAAGCCGGGTTCATAAATTGGTATCTGACCAGCTAAAAGCATATCGATCTTTTTGGGATCGTTATCCACGCAGATAACTTGATTTCCCATTTCAGCAAAACAGGCACCGGTAACTAAGCCCACATATCCTGATCCAACAACAGCTAATTTCATCTTTAGCTCCTTATACGATGATTGTAAGTAAATAAACCTAAACGCATAGTGTTAATATGAAAGCATATAAGACATACTACATTAAATAGTACATCAATCAACATCTACTACCATGTATTCTCCCAGCACTTTAACATCACTGGGATTGACCTTTACTAACACTGCTTGATGCAGGATGTTCACTTGTAAACGGACTTCCGTTAATTTGTCATGGGTTTCGACAACACCCCTCATGCCTTTGAGCGGACCTTTACATATCTCGACTTCCAAGCCACTGGAAAGCCAAGACGTAGCCTGAAACTCGGCTTTATTCTTTCTCCCCTCATAGATATAGCGCAGTTCTGCAAGTAGTTCTTTTTGATGTTTTACATAGAGAAATCCTGCGCTGTATGAAGTTCTCTGCACTACTTGTTTGGCAGTAAAATCTAGCATCATAAAGATATAGCCCGAAAACATTGGTTTTGTGAAGGCAATTTTTCGATTTTGGTACTTGTGAATTGTCTCAATTTGGGGAAGATAGTATGTAATCCGTTCTCGTTTCGCATAGTCGGCGATTTTCTTTTCGCAACGTGCTTTAGTCCGGACTACATACCATCCAAAATCTTCAGGTGCAGGCTCGAGCTTCCCATTTAGCTCATGAATAACAACGGGCTTGTGGGTTGCCAAAGCACACTCCTTTATAATACTTCAATATTTTCAGCGCTGATGTTTTTGCAGGCGTTTCTGGTATCCAAGATATTTACGCCAGAGTTTACAATGCTCTGATAGTCTACATTGCTATGATCAGTGATAATGATGATAAGATCATACTTTTTTAGGTTTCCAAGTGGTACTGTTTGGTAGGTCTTGCCGTTTTTCTCATGATGGAAATCATCTACATAAGGATCGTGAATTTCAAAATCGGCATCATACTTCTCGAGCTGTTGGATCACGCCTTCGATAGGAGATTCACGCATGTCGCGAATGTCCTTTTTGTATGCAGCGCCCAAAAGCAGCATTTTTGCTCTGGAAATAGCTACGCCTTTTTTGTTTAGAATACGAATAGCTCTTTGTACAACAAACTCCGGCATTGCGATGTTTATTTCTCCAGCCAATTCGATCAGACGGGTATGAAAATCAAATTCACGCGCTTTCCAAGTAAGGTAAAACGGATCAATAGGAATACAGTGTCCACCAACTCCGGGTCCTGGATAAAACGCCATGAAGCCATAGGGCTTGGTCTTTGCAGCATCGACTACTTCCCAAATACTGATTCCCATTCTATCGCATAAAACGGTCATTTCATTGGCAAGGGCGATATTGATGTTGCGAAAGGTATTCTCATAGATCTTTTCCATTTCGGCAACTTCAGGAGAGGAAACAAGGTGTACAGGAGCATCCAATACGCTTTCATAAAAGAGCTTTGCTACTTCGTTGCAAGCGGCGGTCATTCCACCTACTACTTTGGGGGTGTTATGCGTTTTATAGGTTTCATTACCTGGATCTACACGCTCAGGAGAAAATGCTACAAAAACATCTTTTCCAACCGTAAAACCAGCTTTCTCAAGTTCTGGAACGATGATTTCTCTGGTAGTCCCGGGATAGGTAGTACTTTCCAATACGATTAGAGTATTGGGTTTTAAATGGGGAGCCATAGATTTGGTAGAGACATCAATGTAAGTGGTATCGGGTTGATGATATAAATCTAGAGGTGTAGGAACTGCGATCATTACGATACTTACTTCTTGCATCCTGCTATAATCAGCGGTAGCAGAGAGTTTTCCGGCTTTTACCACATTGCGCAAATCCTCATCTTCTACATCACCGATATAGTTTTCACCGGCGTTGACATGTTCAATGGCATAATCACTTACTTCAAAGCCAAGAACGGTAAAACCCTTCTTTGCGACAGTTACAGCCATGGGCAGACCTACATAACCAAGCCCGACTACTCCGATTTTGACACTTTTGTCCTTAATCATATTTACTAAAGACATATTTTCCTCCATCTATTTGGATTAATATCTATAATTATCTGCTTTGTAGGGACCTTCAATCGCTACATTAATATACTGAGCCTGCTTTTTGGTAAGAGTAGTCAATTCTACTCCCAATTTTGCCAAATGCAAACGGGCTACTTCTTCATCTAGGTGTTTGGGAAGGGTATACACACCAACGTTGTACTGCCTTTGCCAAAGGTCTATCTGAGCTAAGACTTGATTTGTAAAAGAGCAACTCATGACAAAGGATGGGTGTCCAGTGGCATTCCCCAAATTGACCAATCTGCCTTCAGATAACAGAATGATAGATTTGTCATTGGGAAGAGCAATTCTATCGACTTGAGGTTTAATGTTATGTATGCTAACTCCTTCCAAACTGTAGAGCTTTTCTACTTGAATTTCGTTATCAAAGTGCCCAATGTTACATACGATAGCCATGTTCTTCATTTTGAGTATATGGTCAACACGTATCACATCACAGTTTCCTGTGGCTGTAACGAAGATATCTCCTTCTTCAACAACGCTTTCCAAGGACGATACTTCATAGCCCTCCATCGCTGCTTGCAAAGCACAAATGGGGTCTATCTCTGTTACAATCACTCTCGCACCAAAACCACGCATCGAAGCAGCACAACCTTTACCGACATCTCCATAACCACAAACGACTACAATTTTGCCAGCAACCATAATGTCAGTGGCTCGTTTCAAGCCATCAGCAAGGGATTCACGACAGCCGTAGAGATTGTCAAACTTGGATTTGGTAACGGAGTCATTGACGTTGATTGCCGGAAAGAGTAAGCTACCAGACTTGTACATTTGATACAATCTATGTACTCCTGTAGTAGTTTCTTCGCTTACTCCGCGCAAAGCTTGAACCATCAAATGCCATTTATGGGGATTGCTTTCAAGATCAGCAATGATCAGTTTTTGCACTATCGCCAGCTCTTTATTATCAGTATCCACTTGGGGGAGTGTACCAGTAGAGCTATAGATTTCTTCCATTCTATAGCCTTCATGCACCATAAGAGTAGCATCTCCCCCATCGTCAACTATCAGATGAGGAGCACTACAATCGCTCCAAGTTAGGGCTTGCAATGTGCACCACCAATACTCTTCCAAGGTTTCGCCTTTCCATGCAAAAACGGGAACCCCGTTGGCAGCAATGGCAGCGGCAGCATGATCTTGAGTGGAGTAAATATTGCAGCTTGCCCAACGTACTTCTGCACCCAGTTCTATCAGAGTTTCGATCAGAACTGCTGTTTGCACCGTCATGTGTAGGCTTCCGCTTATCTTTGCACCTTTGAGGGGTTTGTCTTTGGCAAATTTGTGCCTTAGTGCAATAAGACCTGGCATTTCAATTTCTGCCAGGTCAATTTCTTTTCTACCAAATTCAGCTAAGGTGATATCTGATACTTTGTATTCCATCTTTGCTTTAGTCCTTGATGTATTGGGTTAGTTTCTACGCCCTCTATCTCCGCGATTAAATGACCCACGGTCTCGGTTTCTGTCTCCGCGATCATTTCTTTGGTTTCTGTCACGATCGCTTTCGGTTTGAGGTCTTTCTTTGGGAGCATTGGGGTCTGGTTCGGGATTGCCGCTCAAACCTTTCATGCTGAGTGAAATCTTCCCTTTTTCACTACCAATTACTTTGACGTTTAGAATATCGCCCATTTTGACCATATCGAGTGGATGATTTATCCGGGAAGTGTGCATCTGGGAAACGTGAACCATTCCTTCCTTGATACCGTCCAAGATTTTCACAAAAACGCCATAGGCTTCGATCCTTGTAACCGGACCCCTGAATTCTTCACCCATTTCAGGCTCTTTGACAATGCCATTGATCATACGTTTGGCTTTGGCAATGGCTTCGCCATCTGGAGATAGTATTCTGACCGTACCATCATCTTGAATATCGATCTGGACTTGAGTTTTCTCTACGATGGATTTGATCATTTTTCCTGATGGTCCAATGATCTCTCCAATCTTATCAACAGGTACCTTAAAGGATTCAATGCGCGGAGCGGTAGGAGAAAGCTCTTCTCTTGCGACTGCAATAGTATCTGCCATAGTATCAAGAATTTGATGTCTGGCATTGTATGCTTTCTCGAGTGCAATCCGCATAATATCTTTGGTAATGCCTGCAATCTTGATATCCATCTGCATGGCAGTGATTCCATCACGAGTACCGGCTACTTTAAAATCCATATCGCCAAGGTGGTCTTCCAAACCTTGAATGTCTGTAAGCACGACATAGTCATTACCTTCCATGATCAAACCATTGGCTATTCCAGCAACGGCAGATTTGATTGGTACACCCGCAGCCATCATAGCCAAAGAGCCTACACACACAGAAGCCATAGATGAGGAACCATTGGATTCCAAGATATCAGAAACGATACGCATGGTGTAGGGAAACACTTCCTTTGAAGGTATCACTGGTATCAGAGCTCGTTCGGCAAGATTGCCATGACCCAGCTCCCGCCTTCCGGTAGGTCCCATTCTTCCGGCTTCGCCAACGCTGAAGGGAGGGAAATTGTAGTGCAGGTAAAAAGATTTTTTGTATTCTTCTTCCAAACCATCAATGACCTGTTCGCTGCTACCACCGCCCAATGTAATCGTACCCAAAGCTTGGGTTTCGCCACGTGTAAAAAGGGCAGAGCCGTGAACGATCGGCAAGACATCCACTTCGCAAGTTATATCTCGGAGTTCATCCAAATCCCTGCCATCAGCACGAAGCTTTTTATAGAGGATCGATTCACGCACTTGTTTACGGATCAAATCATGAAAAGCGTCTTTGTAAAAACGCTCGTTCTTCTTATATTCTTCGGCATCTTCAGCAGTAAAATTTGCAATCATATCGGCTTCTGCTGCATCGAAAGCGTCCTGACGTTCGTGCTTGCCTTTGATAACCGCTGCGTCTGCAATGCGTTGCTCAAAACCAGATTCCACTCTTTGGCGGATTTGTAAGGGGATTTCATACAAAACAGGCACGACTTTTTCTTTGGAAGTAATCTGGGCAAATTCTCTTTGGAATTCCACGAGTTTTTTGATCTCGTCATGTCCAGTAAAGACAGCATCGAGCATCACTTGTTCAGAAAGCTCATTTGCTGCTGACTCGATCATACAGATAGAATCCGCAGAACCTGCCACGGAGAGATTGAGTAATGAGCTTTCTCTCAGGCTGGGAAGCTCAGGATTTACCACCAGTTCGTCATTGATATATCCAACGGTCACTCCAGCTATTGGTCCGTTAAATGGTATCTCTGAAATACAAAGCGCTAAAGATGCTCCCAACATACCAAGCATGGAGGGATCATTTTTACCATCAAAGGAAAGAATGTTGATTACGATGTGAACTGAATTACGAAAGCCATCGGCAAAAAGAGGACGAATAGCCCGATCAATCAATCTGGCATTGAGGGTTGCGTCCGTAGAAGGTTTGGATTCGCGCTTAAAAAACCCGCCTGGAATTTTACCAGAGGCATACATTTTTTCGATATAATCAACGGTTAGGGGAAAGAAATCCGTTTCCAGATTTGCGTCTTTGGACATCGTAGCAGTAGCGAGAACGCTGGTTTTACCATAAGTTACGAGGATTGCGCCCCCTGCTTGTTTTGCCAATCTTCCGGTTTCTACGGTTAGCTCTCTACCGCAGACTTCGATACTCTTTTTTACAATGTTAAAATTGTGCATGTTGTCTCCTATAAACAAGATGGTAGGAGAAGAAGCAATAGGCTAAACCCCCATGCAAAGTGATCATGGCTTAGCTTATTGCTCGTTTCTCCCCCATTGGTGATTTTCTTGGGTTTGGCATTTGTCCGACACTAAAGCGTGCCAGACAAATGCACAATACAGGACAGAATTTATTTTCTAAGTCCAAGAGCCTTGATCAGACTGCGGTAACGATCGATTTCCTTACCTTTCAGATAATCAAGAAGGCGCCTGCGCTGCCCGATCAGTTTCAAGAGACCCCGGCGGGTAGAAAAATCCTTTGGATGTTCCTTGAGGTGTTCGGTGATATCCTTGATTCTCTGAGTGAGCAAGGATACCTGAACTTCCGGAGATCCCGTGTCTGACTCATGGAGTCTAAACTCTGCCATGATAGCCGTTTTAGCTTCTGGGTTCAGTGGCATTTAATCCTCCTGTAGATTTTGAGCCAGCATTCTAAAAATGGCTTTTTTGTAAAGCAATTTATTGCTAACTCGTAAAATCACTGCCATTACGGAGCATTTTTGCATAAATCTATTGACGTAATAGTGGCGTTGTCATTTATATGAAACTACTAAGCAACAGGGGTTTTAGTTATGAGCGAATATAAGAACGTCATTGAAAAAATGAACCTTATCCAGCATCCCGAGGGCGGATATTACCGTCGTAATTGGCAGTCTCTTTTTACAGGAGACCTCAAAGACAGCAGTGGCAAAGTTGTCTTTCAAGACCGCAGAATTGGCTCATCAATAATTTATCTCTTGCCTTCAATTGAAGTGACTACTTGGCATCGGGTTAGCTGCGATGAAATGTGGCACTTTTACAGTGGTAGTCCACTCCGTCTCTACGTAATATCCAAGCTGAAGGGCTTGGAAGAAATGATCCTTGGACCCAATGTTTTAAGTGGGCATTTTGTTCAGTTGATCATCCCCCGTCTTACTTGGTTTGCTGCTGAAGTTATCCAAGAAGACTCCTATAGCCTTTGCGGTTGCACACTTTATCCCAGCTTTTCCTATACAGATTTTGAGATAGCAGAACGCCAAAAACTATTAGATGATTATCCTCAATACAGGGATACAATAGAGAAGATTTACAATCGTTGAAGCTGGAGAATTGATGAAAATGCAAAAGAAGATCTTTGTCTTGGATACAAACGTCCTCATTCACAATCCCTTGGCGTTGTTTTCATTTGCAGAGCACAGAGTAGTGATCCCAATTGTAGTGATCGAGGAGATTGACCAATTTAAAAAGGGAGTCGATGAGAAAAGCCGAAACGCTCGTCAAATCGGCAGATATCTTGACACACTAAGGTCTCAAGGAAGCTTGCGGGACGGAGTGAAAACTCAACAGGGTGGCTTTATCCAAATCACGGTAAACAATGAAGTGACAGACACAGCTTCCAAGCTCTTCTTTTTGGATCGGAACGATAACTTGATTATTGGAACAGCCTTATACTTCAAGGAGAAATATCCAAAGTCCCTCGTTACCTTGGTTTCAAAAGATGCCAATGTTCGCATCAAAGCCGATTGCGTGGGTATCAATGCAGAGAACTACGAATCTGATACTATCAAGTTTGACGAATACTACACAGGATGGGATCAAGTCGAAGTACCTATGGACATTTTCTCTCAGCTAAGCCAATCCAAATACATCAGCAATAAATTTGGGGAGTTTTACCCACATGAGTTTGTCCGTATCGTGAACAAAGACAACAAATCAGAAGTACTCACTTGTAGGTATAATGAAGAGCACAACATGATCTATCGGCTTAGCTCATATACTGGTCAAGAAGTTTATG
>Ga0209835_1001246_pt1 | contig 14568 bp, 12 predicted proteins | sample LakKivwa52mmetaG_FD_184138 | JGI IMG/M metagenome (GOLD analysis project Ga0209835, IMG submission 184138) | Anoxic lake water microbial communities from Lake Kivu, Rwanda to study Microbial Dark Matter (Phase II) - Lake Kivu water 52m metaG... | ecosystem: Environmental > Aquatic > Freshwater >...
AATTCACTTTCCCTATTGCCAGATCAAAATCACATGTTATACTCACACATCGTTTCATCACGGTCTCTCCTTAAAGGTTTCTGTTTCCCAAAACACACCCTAAAGAGAGACCGTGATTTTTTCAATTTACTTTTTGCCCCAACTTTTGAACGTTACCAAAACTTGAGCCCAATGCCATTTGCGGATTTGTCGGCGACGGGCTGGACGTGCTGATTACGAGGGCCCTGGGCCCCAGTGACGGGGAATACCACGAACAGGCGATGGAGACATTCTACTCTTACTATTCGGAGCATCTGCTTGACCATACGACCCTCTATCCTGACGTTCTGACCGTCCTCGACCATTTTGCCGATAAAATGAAGGTCGTCGTGACCAACAAAAAACAGCAATATGCCATGATGATCGCGAAAGGTCTGGGGGTTGATTCCTACTTCCTGGAAATTATCGGGGAGGGGGGCTCTCCCTACAAAAAACCTGATCCGCGGCTGCTTCATCTGGTCATAGCGAAATGGGGAGCGACGCCGGGGCGGACGGCGGTTATCGGCGACGGGGTCAATGACATCCTCCTGGCCAGGCAGGCAGGTGCACTGGGTTGCGCATTGCTGGGCGGAATGTCCGAGAGGGGCAAGTTGCTCTCCCTGGCGCCTGATATGACCTGCGAGACCCTCTCGGATCTTATGGCGCTTCTTAGTTGACTTGGTTTCACCTATGCTGAAGAGGGTCAGAAAAACGATCGCCGACAGCGCCTTGCTGGAGCGGGGCGACCATCTCCTGGCGGCGGTTTCGGGCGGTCCCGATTCCGTGGCGCTCCTGTGGACGCTGGCGCTCCTTTCTTTTGAATATGATCTGAGGCTGACGACGGCGCACCTCAATCACGGCTTCCGGGACGCAGAAGCCCAGGGGGAGGAGGCTTTCGTCCACAGTCTGTGCGCCGGGATGGGGATCAACTGTATCAGTAAAACGGTCGACATCCGCGCCCTTAAGAAAGGCAGCGGGAAGTCGCTTGAAGAGGTCGGACGGGAGCAGCGGTACCGGTTTCTCGATGAGGCGGCGCAAACCTGCGGCGCCAAAAAGATAGCCACCGGCCATCATCTCGACGATCAGGCTGAAACCGTTCTGATCAATCTATTGCGGGGAAGCGGTCTTGAAGGTCTGAAAGGGATCGTGCCGGTCCGGGAAGGTCGAATCATCCGCCCCTTGCTGCACATAGGGAGAGAGGAGATTCTGGAATTTCTCAATCGCGAGGGATTGCCTTACATCATGGACAGTTCCAATTCGAACCTCCATTTCCTGCGTAACAGGATCAGGCATCAGCTCATTCCGGAATTGACGGCGCGATACAATCCCGCGATCGTCAGAGGGCTCAGCCATACCGCCGAGATCATCCGCCGAGAGGATGATTATCTGCAGGCCGCGGTCCGGCAGGTCCTGATTCGATGGGGAGTGGTTCCGGGCGAGGCGGATATGCTTCTCCCTCTGGCGGATTTTATCGATCTGCACGAGGCGTTGCAGGGACGGGTGATCAAATGCCTCCTTGGGTCAGCCGCCCCGTCGGGTAAAGGCATCGGCTACAGGCATGTGGAGGCGGTGCTGGCGCTAGCACGCCTGTCGCGCCATCGCAAAGCCTCTCTGGATCTTCCCGGCCTGATCCGTGTGGAAAAGGAAGGGGGCGTCCTTAAGATCGGCCGGGTAAACGCCAGGCCGGTCAGGAGGGACAAGCGGAAAGGAATGGCTTCTCAAACATAAATCGATCCCGAAAGCAGAAATGGTTTGAAATAAACGAATCGATATTATAATAAAACACAGCATTTCATATTAAAGGAGTAAACAGATTGAATCCCCTTCAGAAAAATATTGCGCTATGGCTTGTCATCTCTCTCGTGTTTGTGATGATTTATCACCTGTTCAATCAGCCCAAGACCGCCCAGATGGATGTGGTTTACAGTGATTTCTTGAGTTTTGTGGATAAATCCCAGGTCACCGAGGTGACCATCCAGGGCGACAGCATCTCGGGCAGAATGAGCAATGGAAAGGCTTTCAAAACCTATGCCCCCAAGGACGCAGGCGTCATTACCCTGCTGAAGGAAAAAGGGGTCAGGATTTCCGCCAGACCGCTGGATGACTCCCCCTGGTATATGACCGTTTTGGTCTCCTGGCTCCCCATGCTGCTTCTGATCGGGGTCTGGATCTTCTTCATGAGACAGATGCAGGGTGGCGGCGGCAAGGCGATGGCGTTCGGAAAAAGCCGGGCCCGCCTGGTGACGGATAAGACGAAAAAGGTCACCTTTGCCGATGTGGCCGGCGTCGAGGAAGCAAAAGCCGAGCTCCAGGAGGTGATCGATTTTCTACGGGATCCCAAGAAATACACGAAATTGGGGGGGAGAATCCCCAAAGGACTGCTGCTCGTCGGGCAGCCCGGAACAGGGAAAACCTTGCTCGCCCGCGCCATCGCCGGGGAGGCGGATGTGCCCTTCCTCAGCATCAGCGGGTCCGATTTTGTCGAGATGTTTGTCGGGGTCGGGGCATCGAGGGTCCGGGACCTCTTCAATCAGGGCAAAAAGAATGCCCCTTGTATCATTTTCATCGATGAAATCGATGCGGTGGGGCGTCACCGGGGCGCCGGCCTCGGAGGCGGGCACGACGAGCGGGAGCAGACTCTCAATCAGCTTCTGGTTGAGATGGACGGTTTCGAATCCAACGAGGGGGTCATCCTGGTCTCGGCGACAAACCGTCCGGATGTCCTGGATCCCGCTCTCCTTCGGCCCGGCCGATTCGACCGGCAGGTCGTTGTGCCGCTGCCGGATGTGAGGGGAAGGGAAAAGATTCTGGCGGTTCATGCCCGGAAGGTGCCCCTTGCGGAGGATGTCGATTTCGCAATCATTGCCCGAGGGACTCCTGGTTTTTCAGGCGCCGATATCGAAAATCTCGTCAACGAGTCGGTCCTTTATGCCGCCCGGTTCGATAAAGAAAAGGTGTGGATGAGCGACTTCGAGTTTGCCAAGGACAAGGTCCTCATGGGAACGGAGAGAAAAAGCCTGGTCATCAGCGATGCCGAGAAGAGAAATACGGCCTACCATGAATCGGGGCACGCGCTTGTCGCCAGGATACTGCCGGGAACCGATCCGATCCACAAGGTGACCATCATTCCCCGGGGGCATGCCCTGGGGGTGACGCAGCAGCTCCCCGTCGACGAGAAACACACCTATCCGAGGGAGTTTCTTCTGAACAATATCGTCATCCTGCTCGGGGGGAGGGCGGCGGAGGAACTGGTTCTGAAGGATTTTACCACCGGCGCCGGAAATGATATCGAACGGGCGACCAATCTCGCCCGGAAAATGGTCTGCGAATGGGGGATGAGCGAGGCGATGGGTCCGCTGAGTTACGGGAAGAAAGAGGAACAGATCTTCCTCGGTCGCGAATTTGCAACCCATAAGGACTACAGCGAGGAAACCGCCCGGAAGATTGACGTGGAAGTCGCCAGGATCGTGATGACGAGCTATGAGAGCGCCAAGCAGATCCTGTCGGACCGCATGGAGATCCTCAAGCGAATCGCCGCGGAACTCTTGGAAAAAGAGGTCCTGAACGCCGCTGAACTCGATGCGGTGATCGGGATAACGCTGGCACAGGAAAAGGTAAATCCCGCACTGGAGGCATCGGCCTGAGGCCGGTCGCCGGGACGGTGAATGATCCCCCGTGTGGAGGGGGATTCTGCGGAAGGATTTCATAGCGGGGGACCGGGAGCCGTGGATCCGAAAGACTTACGGGTGAGATGCCTGCATGTCAACTCCGAAGAGAAGGCGTTTGATGCCCTGAAGCGGGTAGGGGCAGATCCGCACGGCATCGAGGCGATGCTCCCGAAGATGATCCATCTGAATATCCTTCTGGAAGGGATTGAATCCAGGATCGCCAATATCATCAAGGAGGAGATGCTCGCGCTCGGAGGGGACGCCGCCCTCGCGAGCGATGCGATCGACTCCTCCATTGCCAGGACCGATGTCATTCTGATAGGAACATTCAAAGCGATACAGCGCTTCACCGAAAAGATTGCCGGAGGACCCCTCGGTTTGAACGGGTATTCCGACCGTCTCAGAGAGATTCTGAAAAATCTCGCTTCGAAATCAGCCATTCTCAGAACATCAAGAAGAGAGATCACGATCGGAGAACGGACTCTGATCATGGGAATCATCAACACGACCCCCGATTCCTTTTCCGACGGCGGCAGGTTTGCCACACCGTTGACTGCTGTGGAAGAGGGCGTCCGGATGGCTGAGGATGGGGCGGATCTCATCGACATCGGCGGCGAGTCGAGTCGGCCCGGTTCGGATCCCGTATCGGAGGAAGAGGAACTGCGACGGGTGATTCCTGTCATCCGGGGCCTTTCAGGAAAGATATCCGTTCCCCTGTCGGTAGATACGATGAAGGCGTCGGTGGCTCGCGAAGCGCTGGCCGAAGGTGCAGAAATAATAAACGATATCAGCGCTATGAATTATGACGACCGTATGGCCGGAGTCGTTGCCGAAGCGGGCGCGGCGGTCATCCTCATGCATATGCGCGGTTTGCCTAAAACAATGCAAACAGGTGACCTCTCCTATCGCTCCCTCCTGGGCGAGGTGATCTCATTTTTAAAAGAAAGGATCGATAGCGCAAAGGAAAGCGGTATTGCGCCCGTGCAGATCATGATCGACCCCGGGCTCGGGTTCGGAAAATCAGCGCTGGACAATATGCGGCTGATCCGTCATCTGAGTGAATTCAAAATATTGGGGAGACCGATCGTTACGGGTGTGTCCCGGAAATCATTCATCGGCCATGTGACGGGGGGGAGTCCGCTGGAACGGGTCGAAGGCGCCGCTGCATCGGTCACCGCGGCTATCTTGAACGGCAGCCGGATCATCCGGGTCCATGACATCAAGACGATGAAAAAGGTTGCCGCCATGGCGGATGCCCTGGCCGGCGCATAAAGGGTGGGTGCACCAAAGGACCTCCAATGCGTGCTTCCGGGACATGATTTCCAATGTGTTCAGGTTTTGTTACACATTCGGGATTAGGACTGATAAAATGACCGATTCGCGATCCTCTTTGGTCCTGATATCGAAAAGTCCGATGGAGACCTTGCAGATCGGCAGGATTTTAGGTTCGGCGCTCAGGGGCGGAGATTGCGTTGCGCTGACGGGAGAACTTGGCGCCGGTAAAACCTGTCTGACACAGGGAATTGCCGGCGGCCTCGGCGTTCCGGATGGCTATATGGTCGTTTCACCCACCTTTACGCTCATCAACGAATATCCCGGAAAAGCGACCGCCCTGTACCATCTGGATCTCTATCGCCTGGCCGGATACGGAGATCTTGAAGAAATAGGATATCAGGAATATCTTGCCAAGGGAGGCGTGGTCGTCCTGGAGTGGGCGGAAAAGGTCCCTGACGCCATTCCGGGGGAAGCCCTGTGTGTCAAACTTTCCTATCTGGATGAGAACGTTCGAAAAATCGAAATTTCCGGTGATGCAGACAGGATGTCTTCCTGGAAACGGACCCTCGCACCGGAAGGAGGTTAGCCGATGGCTCTGGTGGTTCAAAAATATGGCGGCACCTCGGTTGCCGATCTCGACAGGATTGCCAATGTGGCCAGGAAGGTGATCCGGACGAAGGAGGAGGGAAACGAGGTTGTCGTCGTCCTGTCAGCGATGGCGGGCGAGACCGATCGGTTGATCGGGCTTGCCCAGAAGGCGACGGACACTCCGGATGGCAGGGAGTATGACGCCCTGATCTCCACGGGTGAGCAGGTGACCGTTGCCCTGCTCGCGATGATGCTCAATGGCATGGGCCATCCGGCAAGATCGTTCCTCTCCTTTCAGGCGAGGATACTGACCGATAATGCATTCAAAAAGGCGCGCATCCAGAGCGTGGATACAACCCTCATTCGGGATGAGATCGAAAAGGGAACCATCGTGGTCGTCGCCGGTTTTCAGGGGGTCGATTCGGAAAACAACATCACAACCCTGGGACGCGGCGGCTCGGACACCAGCGCCGTTGCGCTCGCGGCGTCCCTGAATGCCGATGTCTGCGACATCTATACCGATGTGGATGGCGTGTACACCACCGATCCCAACATCTGCGGCAAGGCCAGGAGGCTGGATCGGATCACCTATGACGAGATGCTGGAGATGGCCAGGGCGGGGGCAAAGGTGCTTCACCCCCGCTCGGTTGAGCTCGCGAAGAAATACGACGTAAGGGTCTATGTCAAATCCTCGTTCACGGATGAGGGAGGGACTTTGGTGACCAGAGAGGGGGAGGGTATGGAAAAGGAAGCGGTGTCCGGCGTCACCTACGATAAGGATCAGGCAAAAATCACGGTGGTTCGTGTTCCGGACCGTCCGGGGGTGGCCGCCCGTCTGTTCATGCCCCTTTCCGAGCACAACATCATCGTCGATATGATCATCCAGAATGCCAGTATCCAGGGATATACCGATCTGACCTTTACGGTTTCACGGAAGGATATCCGTGAAGCGACGCGGATCGTCTCGGATGTGATCAAAGAGGTCGGCGCGGAGAAGATCGAGGTCGATGACAATGTGGCGAAGGTTTCCATCATCGGTGTGGGGATGATCAGTCACTCCGGCGTCGCGGCGAGAATGTTCGCCGCACTGGCGCAGGAGGGGATCAACATCATGATGATCAGCACCTCCGAAATCAAGGTATCCTGCGTCGTGGAGGCAAAATACGCAGAGTTGGCGGTCACGGTCCTGCACGATGCGTTTAGCCTGGAAAAGGCACGATAAATGAACGTCCGCGAAGGGCAAAGGGTTGGTGAACTGACTCTCCTGATCGCTTCACTGGCGGTTTATGGGGGGCTTTTGCTCCACGACCGTCATCCGGTCCCGGCATCACCTATGCCATGGGGAGACCAGGGATCGGGAAAGATCGCCATAGAGGTTGCGGGCAGCCGGGGCGCGGACGGGATCTATTTCTTGCCGGAAGCGACGGCCTCTGCGGAGTTATCCAAAATCACCGGCAATGACGCGCCGATGGCGCATGCCGGTTTAGCCGATGCGCGGCTTTCGTCCGCTTCGGCTTTCTCCGTCTCCACTGAGGGGGGGGCGCTGAAGACCGCGGAGTTGTCCGCGGTAAAGAGGCTTGCTCTGGGGCTGCCGATCGATGTCAACCGCGCAACGCGGGAAGAACTTGTGCTGGTGCCCGGCATAGGCGAGCAGACAGCCGCCCGGATCGTTCACATTCGGGAGTTGAGAGGGGGGTTCGAGAGGCTTTGGGATCTTACCGCCGTTCCGGGGATTAAGGAGAAAAAATTACGGAACCTCGAAAAATACCTGGCGGCAGGACCGATGCCTTGAGCGCACATAGCTCACTTTGCCCAAGCTGGGCAAAGGTCTCGATCAGTGTACCCGGTTGCCGCTGTTGTATCTGTTGAGATGATGGAGGACCCGCCGGACGTAGGTCTGCGTCTCCTGGTAGGGCGGGATGCGATTGTTGTAGCGCAGGACGGCGTTTTCACCGGCATTGTAAGCGGCAAGCACCAGAGGAAGATTCCCGTTGAACAGATTCATCAGATAGCGAAGATAACGGACCCCGCCGTCGATATTGTTTTCCGGATGAAAGGAATCTTTGACCCGAAGCGCGGCTGCCGTTGTCGGCATGAGTTGCATCAATCCCCGGGCGCCCACGGGCGAAACGGCCCGGTGATTGAAATTTGATTCGGCCTTGATAATGGCCTTGATCAGGGTGGAGTCGACGCTGTATTTTTCCGAGGCCCGGGCGATCAGATCATCATAGAGGGCGTTATCCCCTTTCAACTGCAAAATGACCCTTTTTTCTCTCATGACAAGGATGTAGGGCAGACGGTGGTCCGTCGGGACATTGGTAAGGTGAATAACCCCTTCGGGGTCAACGTATTTGTATATATCCGCCTGACCCATCGAAGCGGCGCCGAAGATGACGATCGCCAGAATAAAAAACGACACGGTCGGTTTGGATGTCATATTCTGCCTACATTGCTCCGGACTGATTCGGTGAACATAATAGAAACATACATCAATTTTTTCACAAATTCAAGTGATTTATGCTCATTTTATCAAGCCGTCTTTATTCTTGACACTAATAAGTGATGATGCTAACTTAACGCAAGATCAAGCTGATTCGTGTCGGGGCGTGGCGCAGTCTGGTAGCGTATCTGAATGGGGTTCAGAGGGCCGGTGGTTCAAATCCACTCGCCCCGACCAATTTTAAAAAACAAAAAGCCGCCGAAAGGGCGGTTTTTTAATGACTTCCGGAGGTTTTCTCCAATAATGGAGGTTGACAATCCGGGGGGCAATGCATATAAAGATTGAGACTTTTACCATGCGAGAGTGGCGGAACTGGTAGACGCACTGGACTTAGGATCCAGCCCGCCTGAGCGGATAGGGGTTCAAGTCCCCTCTCTCGCACCATTCATTTGGTCATTCGCCGGGTAAACGTATTTTTTTCAAGGAGCATATTGCCATGAGTGAAATCAACGCCGCCATAAAAATTGAAGATATCAGTCCTGTAAAGAAAAAACTCTCCTTCGATATCCCCTGGGCGGATGTGAAAAACGAATTGGACACTGTTTATCGCAAGGTCGGCAGAAACGCTAAGGTCAAAGGGTTCAGACCGGGTAAGATTCCGAGAGCCATCCTTGAGATGTACTATCGGGAGCAGGCGGAAGAAGAGACGGTTGCAAGCCTGGTGAACAGAGTCTACTGGCAGACGTTGCAGGAAAAGGAGATCCCGGCGGTCACGCAACCCCAGATCGAGCAGAAGGGAATAGAACGAGAGAAGGATTTCAGTTTTTCCGCGATCATCGAAGTCGAACCCGTTGTCGATCCAAAAGACTACCTCGGTCTTGAGCTCGAGAAAGAGGATCCCGCCGTGACGGAAGAGGACCTTGAGAAAAGACTTCAGGATATCCGTCAGATGTTTTCCACAATGGAAGATTTGAATGAAGACCGGGGTGTGATAGAGGGTGACTTTGTAACGCTTGATTTCACGGGGAAAATTGATGGCGAACCGCTTAAAGAGCTGGCGGCGGAGAATCATCTGCTGGAAGTCGGCTCAAAGACGTTTCTCCCGGGTTTTGAGGATCGGCTGATAGGCATGAAAAAAGGGGAAACCCGATCTTTCGTCATTCGCTTTCCCGAGACCGACATGCCTGCCCACCTTGTGGGAAAAGAGGTGGAATTTCACGTGAATATCAGAGGAATACGCGTCAAGCGGGCGCCGGAGATCGATGACAATTTCATCAAGAACTTCGAAAAATACGAATCGCTCGAAGCCCTCAAGGACGATGTTCGTAAAAACCTGGAAGTGGAGAAAAAGCAGAAGGTCGCCGCGAAGCTTGATAAAAGCATCAGCGAAAAACTTCTGGCATGCAATGACTTCGAGGCGCCTGATTCCTTTATCGAGCGTCAAATCCATCATATGATGTCCGATATGCAGCGAAGAATGATGTCCGGCGGGATGGATCAAAAAAAAGCGACCGAGCTGGCTTTGAAATTTCATGATCAATTTCGTGAGGAAGCGACAAAGATAGTGAAAACAGTTATCCTCATCAGGGGTATCGCGACGAAGGAGGCCCTTACCGTCGATGACGGGGAAGTGGAGAAGCAGATTGCAGAGATCGCATCCCAGAGGGCCCAGGATTACGAAACTCTGAAAAAATCACTGGAAAAGGAAGACTTGATCGACGGCATCAAATCTGAGATTTTGAGCCGGAAAACTTACGAATTCCTGATGGAGAAAGCCCATATCACCACGGTCAGTGCAAACAAAAGCGAAATACCGGAGGAAACGAAATGACACTGATACCCATGGTGGTTGAGCAGGACGGGCGGGGTGAAAGGGCGTATGATATCTATTCAAGGCTTCTGAAGGATCGGATTATCTTCCTGGGAACGGCCATCGATGATGACGTGTCGAACCTTGTCATCGCCCAGATGCTGTATCTGGAATCGGAAGACCCGGACAAGGAGATCTTTTTTTACCTCAATACCCCCGGCGGGCATGTCAGTTCGGGGCTTGCCATATTCGACACCATGCAGTACATCAAATCCCCCGTCTCCACGTTTTGTATGGGACAGGCGGCAAGCATGGGCGCTTTGCTCCTTGCGGCGGGGCAAAAGGGGAAAAGGTATGCCCTTCCCCATTCACGAATCCTGATCCACCAGCCATTGGGCGGGTTTCATGGGCAGGCAACAGACATCGACATTCAGGCGCGTGAGATTCTGAGGCTAAAGGAAGAGCTGAATCACGTTCTGTCCGAGCTTACCGGTCAACCCATAGATAAAATCATGAACGACACGGAGCGGGATTATTACATGACCGGTGAGCAGGCCAAGCAATACGGCATCATCGATGAAATTATCATGAAGAAAGTGTAAAATGAGAGGCGACAGAGGACTATTTCATGGCTAAAAGGGAAAAGGATCAGCAAGAGGGGCGGGGGCTTTTATTCTGCTCGTTCTGCGGTAAAAACCAGAATGAAGTCAAGAAGTTGGTCGCCGGACCCACAGCCTATATCTGCGATGAGTGCATAGAGCTGTGCCGGTGCATCGTTGAAGAGGAGTGCGAAAAACCGGTTGCCGATGAACTCCGCAAGGGAATCCCGGAACCGAAAGACATTACGCGATTTTTGGATCAGTACGTCGTCGGCCAGGAAAGGTCAAAGAGGGTCCTGTCCGTTGCCGTTTATAACCATTACCGTCGGTTGTTTTCACGTGCCGATATGGGCGGGGTCGACATCCAGAAGAGCAATATCCTCCTCATCGGCCCCACCGGTTCGGGCAAGACCCTTCTGGCCAGGACGCTGGCAAAGATGTTGAATGTCCCCTTCACCATTGCCGATGCAACTACCTTGACGGAAGCCGGTTATGTCGGCGAGGATGTGGAAAATATCATTCTTAGCCTCCTGCAGAATTCCGATTATGATGTGGAACGGGCCTCAAAGGGGATCGTCTATATCGATGAGATCGACAAGATCTCGAAAAAATCGGGCAACCCCTCCATCACGAGGGATGTATCGGGGGAAGGTGTCCAACAGGCGCTCCTCAAGATCATCGAAGGGACGACGGCCAACATCCCGCCCAAAGGGGGAAGAAAGCATCCCCAGCAGGAATTTATTCAGGTGGACACGACAAACATCCTGTTCATCTGCGGAGGGGCCTTCAATGACCTCGACGACATTATCGCCCGCCGGGTCGGTTTCAGCGCGATGGGTTTCGGGGCCGAAATCAGGAGCAAACAGCAAAAGAAGACCGACCGCCTCCTTCAGGAAGTTCAGCCCGAGGATCTTTTGAAATTCGGTCTGATTCCGGAGTTTATCGGGAGGCTGCCGGTGATCGCGACGCTGAATATTTTAACGCAGGAGGATCTGATCCGGATACTCGTTGAACCTAAAGATGCGATTATTAAACAGTATCAGAAACTGTTTGAACTCGAAGGAGTAAAACTGAAATTTACCGAGAGCGCCCTTATGGCAATCGCCAGGCTTTCCGTTGAAAGGAAATCGGGGGCGCGGGGGCTCCGGGCCATTCTGGAAAATACCATGCTCGATATCATGTATGAATTGCCGTCGATGTCCGACGTAAAGGAATGCGTGATCAGCGAAGAAGTGGTTCTTAGCAAGGAAAAACCGATCCTCCTTTTCGAAAAGAAGTCAGAAACCGCTTGAGAAGATGAGACGAGGATTGAAATATGCTGCTTGATAGAGAAAAAAATCGAGACGTGATGGATATGTCAATGGAGATACCCCTTTTACCCCTCAGGGACGTTGTGGTCTTCCCCCATATGATAGTACCCCTCTTCGTGGGCAGAGAAAGGTCCATTGCTGCTCTGGAATCCGCCATGAAGGAGGAAAAAGGGATTTTCATGGCGGCTCAAAAAAGCGCACAGAAGGACGATCCCGCCGAAGACGATATCTACTCCATAGGGACGATAGGAATCATTATCCAGCTTCTTCGTCTTCCCGATGGCACGGTGAAGGTATTGGTCGAGGGGAAAAAGCGGGGTATCATCCGCGAATATCTCCATAGCGAGAATTTTTTCCTTGTCCGCGCCGAAGAGCTCGATGAACAGGATCAGGCTGCCGACAGGGTGAGGATTCAGGCCTTGATGAGGAGCATCCGGGAGTCCTTCGAAACCTACGCCAAGATGACCAAAAAAGTCCATCTGGAAATGGTAGGGGCGATCGCTTCCATCGAGGAGGCCTCAAAGCTCGCCGATGTCGTTGTCGCCCAGATCAACGCCAAACTCGAGGATAAGCAGAAAATACTTGAGATCATTGACGTCTCCGAGAGAATGGAGGCGATCTATGAGCTGATGCTTTCTGAAATCGAAATCCTACAGGTTGAGGAGAAGATAAAAAGACGGGTCAAGAAGCAGATGGAAAAGACCCAGAAGGACTATTACCTCAACGAACAGATGCGCGCCATCCAGAAAGAAATGGGCGAGAAAGATGAATTCCGAAACGAGATAGTAGAGTTGGAAAAAAGGCTCAAAGCGAAGAAAATCTCCGAGGAGGGACACAAGAAGGTCAAGCAGGAAATCAAAAAGATGCAGATGATGGCGCCGATGTCCGCGGAGGCCACCGTGGTGCGAAATTACATCGACTGGCTGCTCGACATGCCGTGGGGGGATAAAACCGAGAATAAATATACTCTCAAAGAGTCGGAAACGATCCTTGAAGAGGACCACTATGGTTTGAAACAGGTCAAAGAAAGGATCATCGAATATCTCGCCGTCCAGACGCTTATAAAGAAGAACAAGGGCCCTATTCTTTGCCTGGTCGGGCCTCCCGGCGTCGGCAAGACGTCGATTGCCAAGTCCGTCGCCCGCGCCACGAACCGTAAATTCGTCCGTCTTTCCCTGGGCGGCGTTAGAGACGAAGCCGAAATCAGGGGCCATCGCAGGACGTATATCGGCGCCATGCCGGGTAAGATTATCCAACTCCTCAAGAAGGCCGGCACGAATAACCCGGTATTCTGCCTGGATGAAGTGGATAAGCTGAGTTCAGATTTTCGCGGAGACCCCTCTTCCGCACTCTTGGAAGTTCTCGACCCTGAGCAGAACTATGCCTTTAACGACAACTATCTGGAAGTGGACTATGATCTCTCCGATGTGATGTTCATTACGACGGCCAACGTGCTGCAGACGATCCCGGCGCCGCTGCAGGACCGGATGGAGGTCATACGTCTGGCCGGTTATACCGAGCCGGAAAAGATGAACATCGCCAAGCAGTTTCTTGTGATGAAGGAGATGGAAGCCAACGGGATCAAGAAGGACAATCTGATGTTCACGGATGGCTCGCTGATGACAATTATCCGTCAGTACACGCGCGAGGCGGGGGTCAGGAATCTGGAGAGGGAAATTGCCTCGATCTGTCGGAAAGTGGCCAAAAAGATTGTCGAGGGCGGTGGAAAATCCCGGATCAGGATTTCCTCGAAAGCGGTTCAGCGGTATTTGAGTGTGCCGAAATTTCGTCATGGGGAGACCGAGGGAAGAGATGAGATCGGTCTGGCGATCGGCCTGGCCTGGACCGAGGTCGGAGGGGAACTCCTCGCCATTGAGGTCTCCATCATGCAGGGGACGGGAAAGCTGATTTTGACCGGGAAGCTTGGCGAGGTCATGCAGGAATCTGCGCAGGCTGCCCTTACCTATGTCCGGGCCAGGGCCGCGACGTTCGGGTTGTCGGAAACATTCTACAAAAAGACGGATATTCATGTTCATGTACCTGAAGGGGCCATTCCGAAGGACGGACCGTCGGCCGGCATTACCATGACCACAGCTATCGTGTCGGCCTTTATGCGACGCAAGGTCAGGGGAGATCTGGCCATGACGGGTGAAATCACCCTGAGGGGGCGTGTATTGCCGATCGGAGGCCTCAAGGAAAAGCTTCTCGCTGCGCACCGGGCGGGTATCCGGAATGTGATTATTCCCAAGGACAATGAAAAGGATCTTGCGGATGTTCCGGCCAATGTCCTGAAGGATCTGAAAATCATCTTGGTCGATCATGTCGATGAGGTTTTAAGGGTTGCCCTCCTGACCGAAGATAAGCCTTCCGGGGAAGAGGGACTGGCAGGAGAAACGACGTTTGAGCGGCCCGAGGAAAACGTGCCCGACGAGGCCCCGGCACCGCTGCAGGCATAAAGGCTCGAGAGCTTAAACCAACATAATACTTGACAACGGGGAGTATAGCTGTTAGAAACCGTCACGAAAAGCGGATGATACGGGCGGGTAGCTCAGCCGGGAGAGCGCCACGCTTACACCGTGGAAGTCACAGGTTCAAGTCCTGTTCCGCCTACCAAGGATACTGAGAAATTCTGAGGGAGGCCTGTCATGAATCACGGCGGGCGGCTTCGGGTTTCCATAGCACATAGAAAAGCTCTTTATTCGGGGTCGTAGTTAAGTTGGTTATAACGCCGGCCTGTCAAGCCGGAGGGCGTGGGTTCAAGTCCCATCGGCCCCGCCAAATGAAAACAGGGGGTTAGGAAGAAATTCCGCCCCCTTTTTCTTTTGATACCTACACCTCCCCCACACTATCCCCCACATGG
>Ga0209835_1001248_pt1 | contig 14562 bp, 18 predicted proteins | sample LakKivwa52mmetaG_FD_184138 | JGI IMG/M metagenome (GOLD analysis project Ga0209835, IMG submission 184138) | Anoxic lake water microbial communities from Lake Kivu, Rwanda to study Microbial Dark Matter (Phase II) - Lake Kivu water 52m metaG... | ecosystem: Environmental > Aquatic > Freshwater >...
AAATTTATCAGGTGATGGGTGAAAAACTCAGCGCAACACCATTTTTGATCAAGTGAATTACTGCATCACATTACTGCTTTGTAGTGCCCATTTTCAATGGCATACCCCCGTCATTATTGACTTTCCAAGGTTTTATGTATGAAGTCAGGAGCAGCTGTGAGGTGTGAGAAACGAAGATTCGACAATAAAAAGAGAAGGCTGCCCTCGGCAGCCTTCTCTTTTTTACCGGATGGCGGTCTTACAGCTTACGCCGGCTTGACGGCTTCGCAGAGAAGGTGGTCGTATTTCCTGACGATCCGCACATCGCTGAAACCGATTTTCTCGAGGATGTCCCTGTAGGCATTCTGCGGTTTGAATCCGAGCACGGAGAACGGCATTCCGGCACCGAGAATATAGTGGCTCAGATAATCGAAATTCGGATTTTCCGGATCATCGATGATCATGTCGAGAATGAGCACTTTACCGCCGGCAGGAAGCGCGTCATATGCTTTCCGGCACATCATGTCGGTGAGCTGTTCGTTTGCCGAATAGAGAATGCGGCAGAACATGACGGCATCGGCTTTGGGATAATTCTCCCTGTATATATCCACTGCAGCACCTCTCAGGCGTTCGCCAACGCCTTTTTCGGCCGCATTTTCATTGACAAGTTCGATTGCGCCCGGAAGGTTGAGGATCGTTGACTGCAGGTTTGTGAATTTCTTAAGGAGGGCGGCAGAAATATCACCGATGCCGCCGCCGACGTCCACGAGCGTTTTCACTCCGGAAAGGTCGGCCTCTTCAAGCAGAAGCTTGATGGCAAAATGGGCATTGCTGCGGTGGATCTCTTCGAAATACAAGTTATCCTCTCGTGTTACCGGCGGATAGGGAACTTCTCCCTTGAAATCGAGCTGCCCTTTCACCGCGTCGGCAAGCCTGAAATAAAATGCGTCGGAAAGGTGTGCCATGGCTTTTGCCACAGGAATCATATAAAGATTCGGCTGGTCGGCATCGGGAACGAACATCGCTTGCGCGAAAGGTGTGAGGCTCCAGCTGCCGTTATCTTCGCAGGTGACTCCCATCTGTCTGAGCGCCTCGAGCAGCATGCCGAGTCTTGGAGGAACCGAGCCGGTTGCGGCTGCGAGGGTTGCCGTGTCTTTCGCCCCATCACCAAGCTGAGTAAAGAGGTCAAGTTCAAGAGCTGCCTTGAAACAGCCGAATTCCACAAGCCCTTTGAAAATAATGTCGTTTGCCCTGTGGTTTTGTTTCAGTAACTCGATGTCGTTCATGTACGGATGAGGCTAAAGAGTTTAAGAAAATGAATGGTACGGAGACGCCGAAGCAGATTTTGTCCTGAAACTCAATTTAGCCTAAATAGGCTTATGAAACAACTGCAGGGAGTCGGTACAATGTGTTATTATCAAGTGATGCATCATATTGCCCATGCCTGCAGAAACCATAAAAGGGAGAGGAGGAGGTATGCTTTCAAGTTTATCGAAACTCACGCCTGAACAGATCGGCGAAATCCGCAAGCTTGAAGAGGAAATCGGCAAAACCATTCTGTCGTTTTCCAGTTACGACGTCATAGCTGCAGGACTTTCGACAGAAGAGCTTGCGCGTGTCCGCGAGCTTGAGAAGCGTATCGGAACGGCGCTTATTGCCCTTGATCCTGCAGGCTCCTGCGGGTCGTGACGCCGATAATGCTTGCCATCCTGCCGGTTATGCCCGCGTCGCGCCGATAGGAGTAGAACAGTCCTGCATCGGCCGAAGAGCAGAATGCGGAACACTCGATCCTCGATGGAGGAATTCCCGCGTCGAGCAGTTGCCTGCGATTTGCACCGGCCAGATCGAGATTGAACTTTCGGGTCTGCCGAAGGGATGGGGCGAGATGCTCGGAATCGAAAGCTTCGGCAACTGCGGCATCGACCTCATAGGCGGACTGCGCGATTCCCGTGCCTATCCATGCAAGCAGATTACGCGGGTCCGTTCCGAACCTCTCCTGCATGAAGAGAACGGTTTTCGTGACGATTCCTCCGGCGGCGCCTTTCCATCCGGAGTGAATTGCCGCTACGGTCATTGTTTTTGTGTCGCAGAGGAGTACGGGGTAGCAATCTGCGGTAAAAACACACAGGAATATATCTTTTTCATTCGTAACAAGCGCATCATATCCCGAAAAGAAGCCCGGAGAGATGGCGTGCAGAATCTCGGTACCGTGAACCTGGTCGGAACCTGCAAGCTGATCGGGTTTTATGCCGAGCAGCCCGCAAAGCTTCAGGGTGTTTTCTTCGATATTCGTCAGGTTGTCTGCGGTATTTCTTCCGAGATTAAGTCCATCGAACGGCGCCGGACTGATGCCCCCCCTGCGGGTGGTTTGCAGGGCAACGAGGTTTTCGATATCGCCGAACAATTCCGGAACGATGTACTCTATCCTTGACATGCGTGGTTCGTGTTTCATAGAATGGCAATAAAGCGTTATAATGCCATGCTGGAGACTGCTGATGTATGAAAATAGCTTTTTTCATGAATGAGGCGGGATTCAGGAGCTTTTTTTGTGATGTTCTGCGCAATATCGGTATATGATGCACCGTTAAAATCGGCACCCCCATGAAAAAACATCCGGACGATGAGCGCTATCAGGATCAGTTCGGGAGCTCGCTCCGGGCTCTTTCCGATTATCTGGGACTGGGAATCCAGATTGCCGCCGGATTCGTTTTTTTTGTATTCGCAGGTTACTGGGCGGATGGGCAGTTCGGTACATCTCCGTTTCTGCTTATCGCAGGAGTTTTCATGGGAATGGCCGGGATGGTTCTTGTGCTTATGAAAACGCTGAAGATAGCGAACCGAAAAAAACAAGGATAGGACGTATTTATTACTTAATAACATGAGAGATAAGCCGCCATGAAACCTTTATTTGATTTTCTGATAAAGTTATGTATCTTGACCGTCATTTTATGGGCGGTAATTATCTGGGGGGTCGCTCCGGGGACGATCGACCTGAGGTCGGTATTCATTGCCTGGGTGATGATATTCGTGAACACACTTTCGGGATACCTTCTTTTTGAGTACGCTTTCGAAAGGGACTCATCGTCGTTCAATAAGGTTGTGTTCGGGGGATTGACTTTTCGCCTCCTGGTGATGATGCTGCTCGTCGGAGTTATTCTGGTGGGAAATTACGTGTCAGATTACGACTTCGTTTTGTCTTTTTTTGCATTCTACTGCATCTATGTCATAGTCGAGATACTTGGATATCAAAAGAAAAACAAACAGAAAAAGAACATTGCATGAAACCGGTAACCGTTGTCAAAGAGGCCAGAGCGTTTCTTAAAGTACTTGTCTTAACCCTGCCGATTCTGCTGAGTGCCGGTAACACGATGTTCGCCGCAGGCGGCGAACACAGCGACAAGCCCGGTGACGTCATCATGCACCATATCCTCGACAGCAACGTTTATGCTTTCGAGCCTTTCGGCGAAGTTCACCTGCCGAAAATCGTGGTAGGCGGTTTTGATATTTCGATTACGAAGCATGTGGTTATAATGTGGATTGCCGCAGCCATCGTCCTGCTTGTATTCGCTTCTGTCGGCGGCGCTTACAGGAAAATGACGGCGAAAAATGCCCCGAAAGGCCTTGCCAATGCGATGGAGGCTCTGGTCGATTTTATAAGGCTCGATGTCGCGAAGTCGAATATCGGTCCCGGGTTCGAAAAATTTCTGCCCTATCTTCTTACGGTATTCTTTTTTATCCTGCTCTGTAATCTCCTCGGCCTGGTGCCATATGGCGCGACGCCGACCGGTAACATCAACGTTACGCTTACGCTTGCGGTATTCACCTTTTTCATTACCCAGACAGCAGCGCTTAAAGCTCATGGCGTCAAGGGGTACCTTGCGCATCTTACTGCGGGAACCCACTGGTCACTCTGGATCATCATGATTCCAATCGAAATCATCGGGCTTTTTACCAAGCCGTTCGCGCTTACCGTCCGACTTTTTGCAAATATGACCGCCGGCCATATTGTTATTCTCAGCCTCATATTTATCAGTTTCATCCTGAAAAGCTACATTGTGGCTGTTGCCGTATCTGTTCCGTTTTCTATATTCATCTACCTGCTTGAAATCTTTGTTTCGTTTCTCCAGGCGTTTATTTTCACCATGCTCTCCGCGCTCTTCATCGGTCTTGCAACCGTTCATGAAGGGCATGACGAGCATGAAGCCGGAGTTGCTCATCACTGAGACGCGGCGACGCTCCGGAAGCGCCTGATGCAGGGCGTTTCCATGAGCGACAGGTTTTTACACTGCTCATAATTTTTTTTATAACATTCAATAATTAATCGGAGGTAATTACACAATGGAAGGTTTAGGATACTTGGGTGCCGGTATCGGCGCAGGTCTTGCCGTTATCGGCGCAGGTCTTGGTATCGGTAACATTGCAGCAGCTGCAGCAGAGGGTACAGCCCGCCAGCCGGAAGCTACTTCGGAGATTCGTACGACAATGATTATCGCAGCCGCGCTTATCGAAGGTGTGGCGCTGTTCGGTGAGGTTATCTGCGTTCTGCTTGCCCTTAAATAAGCAGTGCCGGTCTCAACGCTTTAATCAGAACATATCCCGATTGCGGCCGGTACTGCCAGGCCGCTGTCGGATTTTATCAACCCGTTAAAGGAACAGTGTTCATGCTAACGTCGGGAGTCATACTTCTCAGTGGTGGTCTTTTGAGCCCTAATCCGGGGCTTATCTTCTGGACCGCGTTAACATTTGTCCTCGTACTGCTCATTCTTAAAAAACTGGCATGGGGACCTATCATCACCGCGCTGGAAGAGAGGGAAAAAGGAATTCAGTCCGCCATCGATCGTGCGCACAATGCAAAGGATGAGGCGGAGTCAATACTTCGCAAAAACAGGGAAATGCTTGCAAAAGCCGATGCCGAAGCCGAAAAGATCATCCGTGAAGGCAAAGAGTTCGGAGAAAAGCTTCGTGCGGAAATGACCGAAAAAGCCCAGGTAGAAGCGAAAAAAATGATCACTGCGGCCAAAGAGGAGATTGAACAGGAAAAACACCGCGCACTTGATGTTCTGAGAAACGAGGTCGCGGATCTTGCTGTTATGGGCGCCGAAAAAATCATCAAGTCCAGCCTCGATGCCGACACGCAGAAGAAAATCGTGGAAAGCATGATTCAGGATCTGGCATCAAAACGTAATTGAAAATTCCTTAGGACATGTCAAGTGTAATTGCAAGCAGACGCTACGCATCGGCGCTACTTTCCGCTGCTGAAGAAGGAAAGTTTCTCGAAAATGCCACAGAGACTCTGAACAATATCAAGGAGACGCTCGATAACTCCCGGGATCTCGTTCATGTGCTGCGCAGTCCGCTTATCAATGGCGACAAGAAATCGCATATTCTCGAAGCCGTGTTCAGGGATACCGCCGACGACAAATTGATGTTATTTCTTAAACTGCTGGCCAGGAAAAAGCGAGCAGGCCTTCTTCCGCAAATCATAACCGAGTTTCGGTCCCTGCTTGATGAAAAGAACGGTATAATCAATATCGACGTCAACAGCGCAGTGCAGCTCAGCGAAGAACAGGCAAAAGATCTCGTCAATCAGCTTTCGACGTTTACCGGCAAGAAAGTCCGTGCAAAGATGACTCTCAGAGAAGAGTTGCTGGGAGGCGTTACGATAAAGATAGGCGACACCATTCTTGACGGCAGCGTGAAGCATCAGCTTCAGTTGCTGAGGCAATCGCTGAGTTCCGGAAAAATATAACCGTAAAATACCGACAAAAGACGGTAAATAGCCCGTAATCAACACGGGCTATTTTTTTTGCCCGTTTTTTCAGATATTAGTCAATGCAGTTCAGTGCCTGCAATATGGTTCAAGGGGGCTTTAGCTCAGTTGGTAGAGCGTCTCGTTCGCAATGAGAAGGTCAGGGGTTCGACTCCCCTAAGCTCCACTCCTTATCCTCACCTCCTGTATTTCTTCTCCTCTATTTCATGGTGTGAAATGAGTTTGCATTGGAATGTAATAATTGTGAACTATTGCCGATACTGTGTAATATGACTATAATACTCGTGTATGCAAAAGCCCTGTAATCATTGGAAAAGATGTGAACGATAAAACAGGGCAACCCTCATGTTTTCAATGCGTTCCATATAAAAAAATATACAGGAGATGACGCTATGCACAGCATTAAAAGACAGATAGCGACGATCGCCCTTCTTGCTGCTACCTTTATTCCGACTTATGCCGGAGCGATAGAACCGAAGCCGATTGCTCAGCCTGTGCCGGCAACCTCGGTCGAAACGACCAAAGGATTGTTCGTCGTTATTACCGAGGCGGAACCGATGACACAGATGATGGCGCTGGTGCTTTCAACGCAGACCGTTCTGCAGGGTAAAAGCCTTCATATCCTGCTCTGCGGGCCAGGCGGCGATCTGGCAATGAAGAACAGCCCGCAGGTTATGATGAAACCTATGAATAAATCCCCGCAGATGATGCTTCAGGATCTTATTGCAAAAGGCGTCAAGGTCGAGGTCTGTCCGCTCTATCTTCCGAACAAGGGAAAAGCCCAGACAGATCTTATCAATGGCGTCAGTGTAGCGAAGCCTCCCGTGGTTGCTGAAAATCTTCGCGAAGAGGGCGTAAAGCTCTTTACCTTCTGATATAGCACTTCTTTTGCGCAGGATCCTGATTCCTGCGACCCTGCGCACCGCTGTCACGTCTGTATCCCCCCGCTCCTCGAATTTACGGCCGTCAAAATCAGGGAAGCTGCGCCGGTCAGGAACCTGTCGGCACGATCGGGTCTCCGAGGTAAAAAAACGAAAATAATCAGCTGCGGATTGATAATCACAATGGGAGATCGTACATTTAATCCTTTGTTTACGGGTCTGATTCGTTACCGGAAGTTGCGGAAACGACCGCGTGAGTTCCAGTTCTTTATTTTGTTTCGTATTATGTTTTTTTACCACCAATTCAACGGTCCAACGGAGTCAATACCATGCCGCGTACCAGATCGATCCTGCGCTCATTGCTGATGCTTGTTCCTGCCTGCACGCTTTTTATCTCAGGGTGTTCTTCATCGAAAGTATCGCTCGACGCCTCAGGTTCGGTTGAAGGCCGTTACGCCAAAGCCGCCGAGTATTACAATAAAGAAGATTACAACGATGCCGCCCTTGAGCTGGAGCCGGTTATATTCACTTCAAGAGCGACGGCTCTGGAAGACGACGTGCTTTATCTTCTTGCCCAGTCGTATTTCAAGTCGGAACAGTACCTGCTTGCAATAGACATGTATACGAGACTGATCCAGCAGGTTCCGAACTCTCCGTTCGCACGTCAGGCACAGTTCCAGCTTGCCATGTCGCATGAACGGCTTTCCACCCATTTCGAACTCGATCATGAACATACGGTAAAGGCAATCAGGGAGTATGCTGTTTATCTTGAGAGCTATCCCGGCAGAGACTCGTCCCAGATTGCTTCCGATGTGGATATGTACCGCGAACTTCTGAAAGTCAATCCTGAAAACCAGTCATACCAGGAGCGATTCGCCATAGCTCAGGAGGAACTCAAAAGCGGGCAGTCGCAGGGTTATGCAGAAAATGCCATCAAAACTCTTCGCGAAAAGCTGGCCAAAAACACCTACTTCATCGCACGACAGTATATCCAGCTGAAAAAATACAAAGCTGCAGGCATCTACTTCGACGAGGTGATAAGGCGTTACCCTGATACCAGCTATCCGGAACAGGCATGGAAAGGGAAAATCGATGTGCTGGTCAAGAGAAAAAAATGGTTCGAAGCGAACCAGGCGCTTGACAGATACCTGCAGCTCTACCCCGACAGGCAGTCGGAAATGCAGGAGACCCGCGAACGGATTACGAAGAATTTCAGCAACGCCTGATATTTTCGATTCCCTTGCATGTGGCACTTTACGGCGGGTCGTTCGACCCGCCTCATAATGCGCACCTCGCCCTCTGTCTATTCGCAGCAGAGCTGCTGCATCCCGACAGGTTCCTGATTTCTGTATCGAACAATCCGTTCAAGCGCCGGTACGCTGCTACGGACGTCCATCGAAAACGCATGGCCCGACTGCTTGCCGGTGAACTTGCCGGCGTCGGCATCGACGCCGAGGTAAGCGGGTGGGAACTCGAAAAAAAACAGCCATCCTATACGGTCGATCTTGTGCGTTACGTCAGATCGATCTATCCACACGATCGGCTGACGCTGCTCATCGGAGAAGACAGTTACCGTGAGATAACCACGTGGAAGTCGTGGGAGAGCATCCCCGAGCTTTGTGAACTTGCCGTTTTCAGCCGCTCAGGCGGCGCAGACGGTTCTCATGCGCAGCTCGGTTCTTTTGCCGAGGTTGCGGTTAGTTTCATCGATTTCGACTATCCTGTTTCCTCGACGCATATCCGCGAGGCCATAGCAGAAGGTCGTTCGGTCGCCGGCCTTGTTCCTTCATCCATAAGGCATTACATTGCCGAACACGGGCTTTACGGCAGCGCCTGAGGGCAAGGCGCCAGATTCTGTCACATCGATTCCGGTGCCGATATTCCCAGTATCCCGAAACCGTTCCGCAATACCTGACGGGTCGCTACTGACAGGAAGAGCCTTGCCGTGCGGATTTCCGGTTCCGCCTTGAGGATAGGGCACTCCTGATAGAATTTGTGATAGAGCTCCGCAACAGTGTGCAGGTACTCCACCATTTTCTGCGGTTCGAGCATCCTGACTGACGATCTGATGACTTCAGGGTAATCGAGCAACGCGAATCCGAGCTGAATTTCCTCTTCAAGACAGAGCGCCTGCATCAGATGGCTGCCGGTACCATCGGGCCTGAAGCCGACTTCCTCTGCGGCCATTCGCAACAGGCTGCAGATGCGCGCATGCGCGTACTGAAGATAAAACACAGGATTGTCTTTCGACTGTTTTTTGGCCAGTTCGATATCGAAGTTCAGGTGCGAATCCTTGCTGCGCATGATGAAGAAGAGCCTGGTTGCATCTGCCCCTACATCGTCGATCAGCTCGTCGAGCAGGTCGGCGTTTCCTTTTCTCGTGGACATCTTGACCGTTTCGCCGTTGACCGTCATGGTCACGAACTGGTTGATGGCGACCCTGATACGGCCGGTATCGTGTCCGAGAATGCGGAGCGCCTCGACGACGTCAGGATACTCGTCGATATGATCGGCGCCGAAAACGTTCACGATGAGATCGAATCCCCGGCGAAACTTGTCGAGGTGGTAGGCGATATCCGGCAGCCGGTAGCTGGGTTCGCCGGTAGACTTCACGAGCACCTTGTCCTTTTCCTGGCCGAGCTTCGACGTCAGAAACCAGGTCGCCCCGTCGTATCTGCCAATGAACTCTTTTTCATCGAGCAGATCGAGCACCTGCTGGTTGGCAGACGTTTCATGCTCCGCAGCGGTATAAAGCGTGTGCTCGTTAAAGAAAGAGTCGTGCCGGATATTGATGCGTTCGAGCGTTCTGCGGATCGAATTGAAAATGATTGCCTCCGCCGTGTCCTTGAAGACGGTGTTGTCGGAACTGTCCGCAAGAGCGTCAGCATGTTCCATGAAAAGCACTTCGGCAATATCCCTGATGTACTCACCCTGATAGTGAGTGTCCGGAAAGGAGACCTCGCATCCGCACAGTTCGAGATACCGGTAGCGTACCGATTCGCCGAGAATCTGCATCTGGCGGCCGGCGTCGTTGAAATAGTATTCGCGGGTAACCCGGTACCCCTGGGTAGAGAGCAGGTTCGCTATACAGTCGCCGAGCACGCCGCCTCTTCCCCTGCCGATGGTGAGCGGTCCGGTGGGATTTGCGCTCACATATTCGACGATGGCGGTCTTGCCTTTGCCCGTGCACGACGATCCGTAGCCGTTTCCTTCGCGGATGATATGTTCGACCGACTGCATGATGAATGCCGGTTCGAGAAAGAAATTGATGAATCCCGGTCCGGCGATCTCCATCTTTTCAACGGTACCTTCCGGAAACGCCATGTGCCCGATCAGTTCCGTCGCAAGATCCCTGGGATTCCGGCGGCACTCTCTGGAAAGCATCAGCGCGATATTGGTCGAATAGTCGCCGTTTTTTTTGTCGGCAGGCTTTTCGATCTGCACCTGCTTGTCGGTATTGATTGACGCGGCCCGCAGGGCCTGATGTATGGCTGGAAGGAGAAATTCTTGCATCGAAATGAGTTATAGGATTGCGGTACGTTTTTCAGCACGAGGTTCGTGCAGCCTTCCGAGTATCGCTGAAGGCTTGGCATGCAGGAAATCGTCGATGATATCGATAACATTGCCGAACGCTTCGAACGCATCGCGGCTGTTTGTTGTGGTGATGGCTACACAGCTCATGCCGGCCCTCGAAGCAGCTTCGACACCCGGCAGCGCGTCTTCGAAAACAATGCAGCGATGCGGTTCCACGCCAAGCAGTTCCGCGGCCCTGAGGAAAATATCGGGAGCGGGTTTCCCCTCCCTGACATGATGGGCTCCGACGACTGCCTGGAACAGGTGTTCCACTTCCAGCAGACCGAGCACATAGGCCGTATTTTTAGCGCCGGAGCCGGTTCCGACGCCAAGGCGGATGCCGGCGTTGCCTGCTCGTTCAAGAAAACCGTGCAGACCCGCCAAAGGCTTGATCAGGCTCCGCGAGTTGACGCGGTAGAGAAAATCTTTCAGCTCCGTCAGCCGGTCGGCCTCGACGGCGCTGATATCGGGATCGAGGAAGTAGCGGAGCACGTCGTGCCCCTTCATGCCGGCGGTTTCAACAAGATAGCGTTGGGGATCCATTCCTTCGAGACCGAAGTCCCGGAACAGATCGACCCACGACTGCGCATGAAACGTCATATTGTCTGTCAGCACCCCGTCCATATCGAAAATAAAAGCGTATCTGTTTTCCTGCATATCCGTTCTGTCCTTACCTGATTCGTTCATATGTCGTGTTTTCATCCAAGCATCATGGCGGCTCTCACTTCCTGCATGGTACAAGCCGCAAGCGCCCTTGCTTTCTTTTCGCCTTCGAGAAGGATATCCCTTACAAGATCCATTCTCTCTTCGTAAAAGCGGCGTTTTTCGAGCAGCGGCTCCAGTTCGGCCGAAATCGACGCTGCGCACCGTTTTTTACAGTCTACGCATCCGAGAGCACCCGAACGGCACTCCTCCTCGATCGCCGCGACATCATCCGGAGCGGTAAACCGTTTATGGTAGCTGAATACCGTACACACTTCAGGTCGTCCAGGATCGTTTCTGCGAAGCTTCAGGGTATCTGTTACGGCATTGCGTACCTTGCCGAATACCTCTTCCGGTGTGTCGGAAAGCAGCACCGTGTTTCCGAGCGACTTCGACATCTTCGCCTTTCCGTCGAGGCCGACGAGGCGCGAAAACCTGGTGATCTTCGGCTCCGGTTCCGGAAACACCTCCCCGATCGACGGGTGCGGATAATGGAAGTTGAATTTTCGTGCAATCTCACGGGTGATTTCCACATGCGGAATCTGGTCCTCTCCCACAGGCACAACATTGCCCTTGTAGAGCAGGATGTCAGCAGCCTGCAGCACCGGATAACCGAGATGGCCATAGGTCAGCGACTCCATCTGCAGGTCTCGCACCTGCTCTTTCAGCGTAGGATTGCGTTCGAGCCGTGCAGAGGTGATCAGCATCGAAAAAATCAGGAACAGCTCCGAGTGTTCCTTCACCTGGGACTGGCGGAAGACCGGGCTTTTATCAGGATCGATACCTGCAGCCAGCCAGTCGAGCAGCATTTCGATCGAATGCCGGTAAGCATCCGACGTCTCGAGCGAAGTGCTGAGGATATGGTAGTCGGCGATGAGGAAACAGGTTTCATAAACCTTCGAGCCGTCTTCTGACAGCTGATTCTGCAGGTGAACCCAGTTCTCGAGAGCGCCGGTGTAGTGCCCGAGATGCAGCTTTCCGGTCGGCCGCATCCCGCTTAAAATGCGAAGAGTACCCATAATGGAGTTGTCCGCCGCCGGTATTGCCTGATAAAAGACTGCCCAGGCGGCGCAGTGGCAGTGGTTTACCGTTAAAATAAAGATTACGAAGTTATAACAGCCGAAAGAAAGAAAAAAGCATTTGTTTGTTTTTTGTTTCCGTTGCACTATATTATGCAACTTGTTTCGATTTCTTGACACAAAAAGATTTCCGAAACTTCTATATTCAGAGAGTAAGTCCTATACAACATTCGGTTGCCCAACCATGTCAGGTCCGGAAGGAAGCAGCATCCGGTAATTCGAGTGTGTGATATAGTAAGCTTGCTCTCTTTTTTTTTGAATAAAAATTCGTTCAACGTCAACTGTACGGAAGGCTACTATGGAACAAGGGATCAGAAAAGAGGAACTGCTCAACGCACCGGTCAGGCATATCGATATCAAAAGTCTCAATATAGTACCGCTTATCGACCAGATGGCCGATACAGCATTCCAGGCACGCAACCTTGCACGCGCCGCCTCCATCCTCGATCTCATGCAGCAGGACAGGGAGTGCGCCGTTATCCTCACGCTTGCCGGTTCGCTCATCAGCGCCGGTCTGAAGCAGGTCATTATCGACATGATCGACAACCACATGGTTGACGCCATCGTCTCCACCGGCGCCAACATCGTCGATCAGGACTTTTTCGAGGCGCTCGGCTTCAAGCATTATAAAGGCACCCCGTTCATCGACGACGCCATCCTGCGTGACATGCACGTCGACCGCATCTACGACACCTACATCGACGAAGACGATCTTCGCGTCTGTGACGAAACCATGGGCAAGATCGCCGACTCCATGCAGCCCGGAGCATACTCATCCCGCGAGTTCATCATCGAAATGGCAAAATACATCGAGGCAAACAACCTCGACAAAAACTCCATCGTCTATAAAGCATACGAGAAAGGCGTACCGATCTTCTGTCCGGCATTCAGCGACTGCTCCGCCGGTTTCGGTCTGGTTTTCCACCAGTGGCACAATCCGGATAACCATGTGGCCATAGACTCCGTGAAGGATTTCCGCGAGCTTACGAAAATCAAGATCGAGAACGACCGGACCGGCATCTTCATGATAGGCGGCGGTGTGCCCAAGAACTTCACGCAGGACATCGTGGTTGCCGCCGAAGTGCTTGGCTATGAGGACGTTTCCATGCACACCTACGCGGTGCAGATCACCGTTGCCGACGAGCGCGACGGCGCGCTTTCCGGCTCCACCCTCAAGGAGGCCAGCTCATGGGGCAAGGTCGATACCGTCTACGAGCAGATGGTGTTCGCCGAAGCCACCGTGGCCATGCCGCTCATCGCAGGCTATGCCTACCACAAACGCAACTGGGAAGGGCGTGAAGCCAAAAACTTCAATGCCATGCTTGACAAACAGAGCGTCAGCGCATAACGTAACACAGTAAAGGGGACGCATGAAATTCTTCATCGATACCGCCAACCTCGACGAAATCCGTTCAGCCGCCGAACTCGGCGTGCTGGACGGCGTCACCACAAATCCTTCGCTTATAGCGAAAATTGTCGGTGACCCGTTGAACTTCACCTACAACGATTTCAAGGCGCATATCCGTCGCATCTGCGAGATTGTCGACGGACCTGTCAGCGCTGAGGTGACCTGCCTCAAGGCCGAGGAAATGATTGCAGAAGGCGAAGACCTTGCCTCGATCCACGAGAACGTAGTGGTCAAATGCCCGCTCACCATCGACGGGCTCAAAGCCATCCGCCACTTCTCCGCCTGCGGCATCAAAACCAACGCCACGCTGGTGTTCTCGCCCAACCAGGCGCTGCTTGCCGCCAAGGCCGGTGCGGATTATGTGAGCCCCTTCGTGGGACGCCTCGACGACATCAGCACCGATGGCATGGAGCTCGTGGAGCAGATTGTCACCATGTATGACAACTACGGCTACCCGACCGAGGTGATCGTGGCCAGCGTCCGCCATCCGCAGCACGTGGTGAGTGCCGCCATGATGGGCGCCGACATCGCAACCATACCTTACGGCGTCATCAGGCAGCTCGCCAACCACCCGCTCACCGACGCCGGCCTGAAGAAATTCATGGAAGACGCAGCGGTGATGAAGAAGTGAGCGCTTTGCAGGCAAATGTATCACTAAAGCCGGAAATGCCCTGCATCTCCGGCTTTTTTCATGACCGATCCGGAAAGGGAAAATCCGTCTCTCAACACTCGCGGCATGTCTTGATGCCAAGCAGCTTGTAAAGCGGGCAGAATCCAACGCCTGCCGTCAGCAGGGGGATAAGTCCGATCGCTCCCAGCCAGTTCTGATAAACCACACCGAGCACGATCACAATAACACCAAGGACCGCCCTGATGGCCCGGTCAACCTGTCCCATATTCTTTTCCATAGTCGCTGTTTTTCGGATTATTGTCATATGCCTGTAACCCGCGTCTGTGTTTCTAAAGCATTTGGCGGCTTAGTTTGTTCCCCCAGGGGAATAAACCGGAAATGTCCCTGGAATCCGCCACCTGCCACAAAATGGCCTGACTTCATACAGTTGCCGCCCTGACTCGCCCGGAAAGCCAATAAAATCAGGGGGTCGAATTGTTTTTGCTCTTGTAGTGCCTAATGAATCTTTTTATTTGCTTTTTATGCTTTTGTTTTGTATC
>Ga0209835_1001249_pt1 | contig 14561 bp, 13 predicted proteins | sample LakKivwa52mmetaG_FD_184138 | JGI IMG/M metagenome (GOLD analysis project Ga0209835, IMG submission 184138) | Anoxic lake water microbial communities from Lake Kivu, Rwanda to study Microbial Dark Matter (Phase II) - Lake Kivu water 52m metaG... | ecosystem: Environmental > Aquatic > Freshwater >...
CATAGTCAAGGTCATTATCAACAAAGAAATGTTTAAGACCATTTGGTACAGCAAAATTCCCTTCAATAATGCATTTATTATTTTTATTAAAAAACACAGAATTATCGATACGGTTGCCGAGAATCAGACCAATAGCGCCCAATAAAATAGATTTTCCTGCACCAGTTTCACCAGTAATGACATTGAATTGCTTGTCGAAATAAATGTCTAAATCTTCAATAAGGGCATAATTCTGAATTCTAAGCTGTCTTAACATTGATGTAGCGGTTATTTTAATTTGTCGGAATACTCGCTGATTTTTGCTCCGTCAATTTCCTTCATCAAGCTGATAAGATTTTCTTTTTCAGATGAAGTTGCTTCAGAAAAAATATTAATGATTTCGTCACGCTTTGTTTGAAGAATTATTGTCATGATAAAAGAGTTGGGTTCATCCCTGTGTACGCGCTTCAATTTTTCCAATGAATCAGTAATTTTATTTCTCGAAGCTTCAGGTTCGGTTGTCATTTTGTCTAATCCTAAACGGTGGTAATTATAATAAAGTTCTCTGATTGGAGCGTATGAGTTGTCCAGTATTTGATTAACAAGCCAATAACGATTGCTCTTTTTGGTTGTAAATGCATCCCATCCACTGTAATTTTTTCCTTGTGCACTGTTAACAATATTCTGAGCTTTTTTAAAGTATTCTGTCCCTCCATACATGGAATAGGAATCAAAATCAAAACCTAAAATCATATTTACATAGTAAGCTAAAACACTTGCCAGGTTGGATGAAAATGAACCTTCGGTAAACTCGATTTTTTGAAATTCAATATACTCAAATTCAAATTCATTGTCTTGAATATTAAAAAGAGGGGAATTATATGAACTATTGTAAATGGTTCGCACACTTGAAACATTAATTTTTGCTTTGAAACGGTCAACAGAAACTACTTCGTTGATAGTAATGTAGAAATTGCATTCAATTTTTTCAATGGGTTGAAATTTATAGGTGGTCCATGTTGTGTTCCTTAAAAACTCATTAATACCATCACGCATATTGTCAAAAATATGTTTATCGGTTGATTGAATTTGTTGTGAGGCAACGGTTACATTGGCATTAATTTCCTGTGCATATAAAAAATTGCTGAAAATAGTTGTGCATATGACAAGCATTAGTAAAATCACTGATTTTATTGCCTTTTTAAAAAAGAAAAAAGTGTTCATATCTTTAAAATAAATTTTAATTTAAAATTAAAAAGTCATTAGATTTAATAGTTTCAAGTGCTTTTAAAAATTCCGGATTTTCTTCGTTAATAATTTTGAAAAAAGCATTGTCACCAAAAAGATTACGGGCTATTAACGCATCAATACGATTAAAAATTATTTTCTCAGCTAATTTAAATTCATTTTCATTGTACTTAATCCCGTTTTGCTGAATGTAATTTACAAATTCATTTTTTAATGTAACTGATTGAAATTGTTTATCATAAATTTTAAAATCCGGATATTTATTCTTTAATTCATTTCTTTTATTGTCAACATACTGAATGGTAAATGAGTTGAATAAACCGTTTTGATTTATATCAGCCAGCAATTGGTTTCTGTAAGTGGTATCGAGAGGAACAAATATATCAGGCATTATTCCACCGCCACCATATACTGTACGCCCTTTGAAAGTTTTGTATTTTAATGAATCAGGAAATAAATTGCTGTCTTTTGATACTAATTGGCCATTGCTGAATCTGTGATACATTTCCATATAGTATTCTTCGCTGCCATTTTGATATGGTTTCTGAATAAATCTACCAATTGGAGTGTAATATCTTGCAACAGTTAGCCTGATTTCGGAACTATCGCTTAATCTGAGTGGTTCCTGAACCAATGCCTTGCCAAAGCTTCTCCTGCCAACGATTAATCCTCTGTCCCAGTCTTGAATGGCACCTGCCATAATTTCACTGGCCGAAGCGGAGCCCTCATCAATAATGACAACTAATTTACCATTTGTAAACAGACCTGACGATTCAGAATAATAATCTCTGCGTTTTCTTTGCCTTCCTTCTGTGTAAACAAGTAGTTTTTGTTTGTCAAAAAAGTGATCAGCTATTTTAATTGCAGCATCCAGATATCCTCCGGGATTTCCACTCAGGTCGAGTATCAGCTGAGTCATACCTTCCATCAGTAATTTAGAAAGAGCTTTATTGAATTCATTATAGGTTTCGGCTGAAAAACGGTTAATTTTGATGTATCCTGTAGTTTTATCAACCATATAGCTTGCATCAATACTAAAAAAAGGTATTCTATCGCGAGTAATGGTGTATTCGATCAGGGATTCAACTGACTTTCGCTTGATTTTTATGGTAACTTTGGTCCCTTTTTTACCCAATAATTTACTTCTGACATCAGTTGTTTTAATTCCTTTACCGGCAACCAATTCATCATTTATATAAATAATTTTATCTCCTGCCCGAATACCTATACTTTCAGAAGGACCACCGGCAATTGGTGATACTACCAGAATAGTATCATTAAGTATATTGAATTCTATCCCGATTCCTTCAAAATTACCTTCAAGATCCTGCATGGAAGCAATTAATTCACTTTTTGTCAGGTAAACTGAGTGTGGGTCCAATTCCATTAACATTTTCCGGATAGCATCTTCAGTCAGATTATTAATATTTACGGTATCAACATAAGCCATATCAATAAGCTCAAGTATTTCATTGAATTTGCCACTGAAATCTTTTTGAACTGGACGGTTATATGGATTAAAACGCATACCAATCAGCATCCCAAAGGCAACACATAAAGCTAAAAGAACAGGTAAAACAAAGTTATATTTTTTGTTCATTGAAATTGATTGAGGTTGCAAAATTAAGCTTAATCGGTGAATTGTTAAATCAAAATAAGAATTTTCCAAAAGATGTGATTATCCTGATAAAATTTCAAAAAAGAAATTGCTTATTGAAGAAAAATTATTAAACTTTGCAAAATATTTCAACTCTAAAAAAAAAATGTATGAAGAAGTTTTCTTTTATTGCAGTTTTAGTATTACTAAGCTGCTGGATTCAATCTGAAGCTCAGAATCTTGTTGCCCATTATCCGTTTAATGGAAATGCGAATGATGTTAGTGGAAATGGATATAATGGACAGATAAAAAATGCTTCATTAGGTGCCGACAGGTATTTAAAATCAGATGAATGTTATTATTTCGATGGAGATGGTGATTATATTGTTTTGCCTAATAGTTTTGATTATGCACAGAAAACTATCAGTTTATGGTTTAATGCTTTTTCAATTCCTTCAAGTGATAAAGTCATTATTGGAAATGATCAAGGTAATTTGCAATACGCCCAGTTTGGTATAGATGTCAGACAAGGTAACACTCTTCACCTGGCTGTTGGAAATGTTGGAAGCAATGTGCAGATAAGTACCAATAAATGGTATCATTTGGTGCTTGTTATCGGAGCTTCAGAATATAAATTTTATGTCAATGGAGAATTAGCAGCAACGAATAATTATACAAAATATCATTCAATTGATGGATTCAGTGGTACTCATATTGGGGTTAACCGAAAAGAAAATGGTGCTTTTTTTATTGGTGCCGTTGATGAAATAAAGGTTTTTAATGTGGCTTTGAATGATACTGAAGCAAAGAATTTGTATTCTCAATATATGTTTACTGAGAACAGACAGGAAAGTTTTATTGAAATTTACCCAAATCCATTTAAAGATAAAATTAATATCAATAATCCGATTTTGAATTCAACTATCAGATTATTTAATCTACAAGGTGAAATTGTGTTTGAAACTAGTAATTCTGGAATTATTGATCTTGAAAATCTTGAATCAGGCTTGTATTTAATGCAATGTATTGACAGCGAAGGAACTGTAAGAAAGCAGATTAAACTGCTTAAACAATAGTTTGATTGTCCAGGAAGTTCATATATTTAGAATGGATGAATTTCACCGGATATTTGAGAATTATTAAAACTTCCTGAGTTAGGTTCAAATTTTCTTGCGACTTTTGCCTAAAAATATATTATGTCCATCACCGATTTATGCCTAAAAACATCAGAAATCATTAAATCTGCTTCAATTCTGTCTAAAGACCGGTTTCGCAAATTGAGCAATGATGATATTCAATTAAAAGCTAAAAACGACCTTGTTTCTTTTGTTGATATTGAAACAGAAAAGTACTTAATTGACAAATTAGGAAAATTATTACCCGGTTCAGCATTTTTAGCTGAAGAAAGTGGTTATAAGGCAACGTCTGATTCAGATTATAAATGGATAATTGATCCGATTGATGGTACTACTAACTATCTGCATCAGTTGCCAATGTTTTCCATCAGTGTTGCTTTGCAGAAGAATGAAAACACTGTTATGGGTCTGGTATATGAGGTGGTTAATGATGAGATGTTTTATGCAACAGAAGGTGGTGCTTTTTTAAATCGGAAACAAATCAGAGTGTCTGAAACATCATTGTTTGAAAATGCTTTACTGGCAACAGGATTTCCGGTGAAAAATTTCGAAATTATAGATGATTATCTCTGCATTTTTAAAAATCTGGTTTTAAATACACGTGGAATCAGGCGTATGGGAAGTGCTGCAGTTGATTTGGCTTATGTGGCATGTGGCCGTTTTGATGGATTTTTCGAGTTTAATTTAAGTCCGTGGGATATTGCAGCAGGTGAATATATTGTCAGAAAGGCCGGAGGAAGGGTCAGTGATTTTGCAGGTGAAAACAATTATTTGTATGGTCAGCAAATTCTTGCCAGCAATTTTCATTTATTTGAAAAGTTAAAAGAAATTGTACGTTTAACCTGAATGATTATTTTTCTTTTAAAAATGGTTTACCAAAATCATTAGGGTAGATTACATGAATAGATGCAGAGGCTTTCTCTCCTGCCCAAATATAATTCTTTTCATTGTATTCTTTTGATTTGCCATAAGCATATTCTGCATTATCTTTAATGAGAAAAACCTCAAAAGGGGCATAAGTGCCTAATTCAGCATTCTGGTCAGGAAGTGGTTCAAATATTTGAGTGTATTGGGTTCTTCCTGTAATTTCGAGAATACCATCATTATCTGTATCTTCAATGTGGCTAATATCAAATCCTTTATTAAAGCTTAATAATGCTTTACTACCGACAATTTTAATGATAGACAAATTTCTGGGACAACAATCTGCTTTATATCCGGACATCATGAGAAAATAAACCCCCTTATGCTTAATTATTTTCAAATACTCGGATTGAATTAAGTTCTTTTCAAAATTTACGATTTTTATATCAGTTTTATCAAATGTTACATTTGAACCATGCTTAAACTTATTACCATTACTGAATTTAATAATGATGGTATGAAAAACTCCCGGTTCATAATTCTCGGCTTTATCCAATAAAATTATTGAATCTTTTTTTGAATCATTATCAAGGTCAAAAAGATAATAATCGTAAACATTTGGGTCGTTGTGTATTTTTTTAATGGTATCATTTTCCTGCTTTTCGACTGATGTCTGATATCCGAAAATTTCGTTTAATTCGGACATGTCTTTCTTTTTTTGGTTTTTGCAGGATACAAAGAAAAGAACTGCGATTGCAGGGATTATGCTCGTAAATATTATTTTAATTGTTCTTTTCATGCACTGCAAAATTCCTTTTTTTATATGATTCACCAATGATTTTTTTAAAAATTTTTTTACTCATATTTTAAAAAGTGTTCTTAAATTCGTGCCTTCACAAAATCAAATTATAACGTTATGAACATACAGGAAATTAAAAACATTTTAGGCGATCAGTCATCATATTTACTCGATTATAAAACAAGTGCCATTCCTGCTGATTCTTTGATAATCACAGGTCCAAACTTTGTTGATGATATTTGGTTGCAATCGAACAGAAATCTGAAAGTTATCAGAAGTATTCAAACTTTATACAATCATGGACGTTTGTCAGGAACCGGTTATATGTCAATTTTACCTGTCGATCAGGGAATTGAACATACAGCAGGCTCTTCATTTTCTCCAAATCCGGTTTATTTTGACCCTGAAAATATTGTTAAATTAGCCATTGAAGGTGGTTGTAGCGCTGTAGCTTCTACTTTTGGTGTTTTAGCACAAGTTGCCCGCAAATATGCTCATAAAATTCCGTTTGTTGTAAAAATCAATCACAACGAACTGCTTACATATCCCAATAAATACGATCAGATTTTATTTGGCAGCGTTGAGGAAGCCTGGAATATGGGTGCTGTTGCTATAGGAGCAACCATTTATTTTGGTTCTCAGGAATCGAATCGTCAGCTTACTGAAATTGCTCAATGCTTTGAAATGGCTCATGAACTGGGAATGGCTACTATTTTATGGTGCTATACCAGAAACGATGGTTTTAAAAAGGATGGTGTTGATTATCATACTGCTGCCGACTTAACCGGTCAGGCAAACCATCTGGGGGTTACCATTCAATCTGACATTATTAAACAAAAATTACCTACAAACAACGGAGGCTTTAAAGCTGTTGGTTTTGCTAAAACCCACCCCAAAATGTACAACGAACTGGTAACTGATCATCCGATTGACCTTTGTCGCTATCAGGTTGCCAATAATTATATGGGCAGGGTAGGTTTGATAAACTCAGGTGGTGAATCAAAAGGAGCAACCGATTTGGCTGAGGCAGTAGCAACAGCTGTTATTAACAAAAGAGCAGGTGGAAGCGGGTTAATTTCAGGTCGAAAAGCTTTTCAAAAACCTGTTGCTGAGGGCATTGCACTGTTAAATGCAATTCAGGATGTATATTTGTGTAAAGATATTACAATAGCCTGAAACTAATATATTTTAATGGCAAAATGGTATAAAAAGATTACTGAAGGCATTCCTTCTCCTAAAATATTTAAGAAAGAGGTTGATTCTAAAGGGGTTGACAAGTGCCCGGTTTGTGGGTATCAAACAAATTTTGAAAAGCTATCAGATAATAGCTTCGTTTGTAAATGCGGTCATCATTTCAGAATCACCTCTGCTGAATATTTCAACATTTTGTTTGATAATAATGACTACAATTTTCTTTTTGAAAGCATTCAGGCTATTGATGTTTTAGGTTTTACAGATATAACCTCATATTCGGCAAAACTCAGCAGAACACAGCAGAAAACCGGAATTGATGAAGCGTTTAGTGTTGCTGAAGGAAAAATGGGTAACTATACAGTTGTTGTCGGTGCAATGGATTTCGAATTTATTGGAGGTACAATGGGGTCGGTAATGGGTGAAAAAATCCGACTGGCATCTGATTATTGTATTCAAAATCACCTCCCATTTATAATTGTTTCAAAATCGGGAGGTGCTAGACTGATGGAGGGCATGTACTCTTTAATGCAAATGGTTAAAACATCTTTGGCAACTCTGAAGTTGTCAGAAAACAAAATACCTTTTGTATCCATACTTACCGATCCTGTCATGGGTGGTGTTACTGCATCTTTCGGTATGGTAGCCGATTTTGTTTTGGCCGAGCCAAATGCTTTGATAGGTTATACAGGTCCGCGTATTATCAAGGAATCTACAGGAAAGGAGCCACCTAAAGATTTTCAAACTACTGAGTTTTTATTTAAAAATGGCTTTATTGATTTAATAGTGCCTCGTACAGAATTAAGAAGTAAAGTCACCCAGATACTCGACTTTTTGAAAAATTAAGTTTTATTCGGTAATATTATATTCAATAAATGGGTTTAAAATGGTGATAAAACCATTATTTGCATTATTCCTGATTTGGATTTTTAAATTTTTACCTTGAAAATTTTCTTTTATTTCTAATTGAGTTTCCTGAACAAAACGGCAAATTTCACCATCAGCCCCTATTTTCTTAACAGTAAGCGATTTTATTAAAGTATCTTTTTCACAGATAAGTTTAATTTCTGAATCGAATGCTTGCTGAAACCTGATAATACCAAAAATGACTCTGCTGGCCTTTAATTTATCACTTTGTTCAATATTTAATTGAAGATTATTGCCTTTAAGCCTTATTGAATTCTTTTGACTAAAATCATCTTCAATATTTTCAATATTGGCTTTTTGTATAAATTGTAATTTTAGTTTTAAATAATGATTGTCAGATTTTTCAAACAATAGCCAAACTAAACCATCATTCATTGCGATGTCGTAAAAAATATTCTTGATTTTGTAGAGATTATTATTGGCATTATCAATAAATCCGGGATAGGCATGATTTATCAGGTAGTTGGGTGAAAAATGTTTAATTAAACTGTCTGTATTGAGTTTAAAATCAGTTGTTGTTTTTGAATTTAGACCCGAATTGTCTAATACAAAACCATTGAAATTTCTGCTGATATGACCATGTTTGGATAGCAAAATGTCGTTTTTATCACTAATTTTCCCCAGATATTCCCCAATCAGTATTCTTTCATTTTCGGTAATATGTAATGCTGTTTTAAGCCATCTTACAGAGGCTCTTACATCGATTCTTAAAAAAACAAATAATAGAAAGATGCTTGTTAAAATTAAACTCTGAGTAATTTTTTCTCTGAACAACTGAATAAGAAATGCGGATGTTAAAAAAATCTGAAACATCATGAAGAAAACAGGTAAAGCATAGTACCACAGCATTTTTTCAGCTGGATTGTAAAAGTAATACATCAACATCATCAAGATGAAAATCTTTCCTGGAATTAAAAAATCAATTTTTGTAAAAAAATGTTTGTTCAGCAGCAAAAATGTAAGATTTAATGTAAACATTATCAGGAAAATAATTAAAGCCACTTTGTAATAAATACTTGAAAGAAAGGTAGAAAGAAAGGGGAAAAAAGTATTGTCAGGGTGGGGATAATGATAAACTTTTGCCATTGCTGAATGAGGTATGGGGCTGCCAAATACTATTAGGGTAAATACTATAAATATTACCACTGGCACACCTGCCCAAATCACAGCATTAACTGTAAATATCTTGAACCATTTTGCTTCCTTTTTAAAATTAATTATGAAAAGAAAAACAAACAGCACCAAAGCAACAGATAAAGCATCAAGTTTGGAAATAATGGCTAATGCCAGAAATAGAAACGCAACTTTCTGCTTGTTTTTTAAGGAAAAAAATATTGCAGCCAGTACAACCGACAGATGAACACTTGTTTCCATTCCACTGAATACAACATTTAAAAACTGTTTTGCAGTGAAAATTACAGTAATCCATACAAAGAAAAGAAGACTTTCTTTAGTGATATAATGTTGCAGAATTTTAAAAAGGAGAAATAGGGTGCAAAAGAGACCGGTCAGGTTGGCAACCATTAAAACATGTCCTGGTTTTATTTGAGTGAAAATTTGAATCAGAAAACAAAAGTTTAAATAAAAAAAACTGGATATTCCGTAAACCGGACCTTCTTGGATATTATAAGTGTAATAGTATCCTTCCTTAAAATTATCCAAATAACGCAAGGTAAAGCCTGAATCATCAAAGAATATACGGTTTAAATCAGTAAACAGATAGAGGCAAATAATTCCTGAAATAAACAGGTATTTTAAATCGGTGTATGTAATTTTAAATCTTTTAAGAAAGAAATATTTTTGTCTGAAGTTAATCTTTTCAATGACGAAAAATGCAACAATAAAAATGACAAAACATTCTGCAACCGGTTTAAAATGAATTGATTTGATGTTTTGTGAAAGTCCATAAATAACTAACATCAACAATAATCCAAATCCAATAATGGTTAGAGATTTATTTAATTTATTCATCAGCTTTATTATTTATTTTGTCAACATAAATACCTTTAATTGCCTGATCATAATCAGGATGTTTTAAATATGGCCAGAATCGGTCGTGAGGATTAAAACTTCCAAAAACGCTCCAATAAGCCTTTTTACTCATAGAATCGAATTGAATGAAACCCATTTTATATTGCCAGCATTGAAAAACATTCAGTAATACAAAAAAGCCAAAAACAGTCATAGAAACATATCTGAGAATCTTTTTCTGATTTAAAATCCAATCAAAAAATGCAGCCATGGGCAATGCAAGCAATCCATACATGTCAATAAAAGCTCTGTTTCCGAAACCTACATACCACCAGCACCACCAACTCAGAACCAGGTAAACAAATGCAATAAAAGTTAGTAAAACCGGAAAAAAAAGATTTTTAAAATTTTGATAAAGAAAGTAAAACCCGATTAAAGCAAATGACATAACGGGAGTATATAATAACCATCCGTTTCTGTAACTGAAAAAACCTTTAATTATTTGAGGATTATTGAAGAAAAAGGATTCGCCCTGATAACTAAAATGTAAGTAGCTGCCTGTTGTCATTTTCCAGTAAAGCAATTGGGGTAACCAAACTATAAATGACATCAAAATCAGAATTAACAGCAAATGAGATTTTTTTAAAAACAATAACAATCTTTCTCTAAGACATTTGTTGGAATTTATTTCCCAAAAAATAAATGCAAGTATGATAACAATATTGGTAGGTCGTATTAAAACTATAAGACCTGCAAGTAAACCGGTAAAAATTGTAATTAATAAGCTTTGTTTTCTGTACCAATAATAAATGAGTAATAAAAACAAGCTTATTAGAGCAAAATTATATGAATGCGACATTGCCGATCGGATTGCAGTATAATACAACAAATTGGTTCCCAATGCAACAGCAATAAGTGTGAGAAAAACTACATTTTTTTTAAAGAATATCAATAAGAATTTTCTTAAAAAAATTAAACCAAGAATATTAAACAAGAGGCTGCTCAATATAAGGGCCAGCCGGTAGGGCTCCGAAAAGCCATCAGCATCATATCCCAAAGGCTTAGCTAACAAATGAGCTGTTAAAAAAAATGGAGTATATACTATTGCCAGCCCCATTGACATTTTTATCACATTTCCTCCGCTGGGCGATTTATGGGGTACAAATTTGTCCCAGTATTTTAATGGGTCAGGATTTATGAACTTTAATTCAATATCTTTGTAAATAAATGTTGCTGGTAAGTATGAATAGTAACTCGTTACATCCCAGGTTATTACCCTGTTGTTGCCTTTCCACATTTTATAACTCCAAACTGCCGATAATAACAGAATTGCATTGAAAACAATGATTGCTTTTGTAATGTCAATGTTTTTTATTTTACTCATAATCCGGATTTATGGATAATGTATGCAACAAAAATAACAATTATAAGAGAGGGGAGCATATTAATGACCCTTATTTTTTTTATGTCAAGTATCGAAATGCCAATTCCTATTAATAATACACCACCACAGGCTGTTAGTTCATTGATCATATATTCCTGCAAATAGTTGCTTAAATAGGAGGAAAATATGGTTAAGCCTGCCTGATAAAGTAGTAATGGAATAACAGAAAATACAACTCCTATCCCGAATACAGAAACCAATGCTATTGATGAAATTCCATCCATAATTGACTTAATTATCAATAAATCTGATTTACCTGTTATCCCTTCTTCAAAAGCCCCAAGTATTGTCATTGAACCAATACAAAACAACAAAAATGCAGTCAGCAGACCATTAAAGAACAAGTTTTCAGAATTGGAATTCTCTTTTGTAAACTTACTTTCAAGTTTTTTTGTAAGATTTTCAAGATTCAACCATTCACCAAGCCATGCACCTGTTAACAGGCTGATTATTTGTATCAAAGGATTTTGTGTTTTTAGTCCCATCATAATCCCCAGTAGTATTGTGAAAATTCCGATGACCTGAAAACTGATTGTTACAAATCGATGATTAAGCCTGTTTTTTATTATAAATCCTATTGCTCCTCCAGCTATTACTGCACCAACATTGATAAAAGTACCAGTCATACTTTGAAAATCTTAAAAATAGTGTTATATTTTTTGGGTGCAATTTAATGCATCTGCTTTACTTATATGCAATTTTAGGGTATCAATATCGTTGATAAAAGTAAAGTCATGAAAACCTATTTAACCTTTTTGTTTTTTTTACTGATAATCAGTGTTGATGCTTCTGAATTTTTAAGTTTAAAAGAGGCCTGCAGCAAAGGTTTGATTAGTTATGAAGTAAGCTCAAACAGTAATAGTACACATTATTACAAACCATTAAAAATCAGTATTAAGAATCTGAAGAATTTTGAAGTTAGGGTAAAAGTTGTATTAGGAACAGTGTTTTCACCAGAAGACAGTATCTATCAGAAGTTTATCATAACCAAAGAAGAATTATTATGCCTTAAGCCCTTATCGGAAAGCAAATATGAGGTTTTTGCTATGTGTATTGAATCGTCTGATATAGCACCATTAGATGGAATTAATTACTTTTTTGCCAATGAAGATCATAAAAAGTTATTGCCTTTGCTTAAATTGATTCAGGACAAATCCTACTTTAAACCTGAAGGCCAATATGCAGTGTGGGCAGCTATTAATCAGATTTCAATTACCGGAATTTATGGTGCCGATACCATTGCTGAAAAAGAATTGATTCAGCTTGTAGCTGATATTACCAATCAGCCTGTTCCTGTAAGAACATATAATTCTGATAATTACATAAATAATTTTTACAGCGATAACCTGAAAATTAAAATGGGAGGGACTTTTGATTATAAATTGTCTCAGGCAAAAAGCATTTCTATTGCCATGTTTGATAAAAATAATGTTATTGTCAGAGAATTGTTTTACAAAGAGAAAGTTAATGCAGGTACTCATCATTTTGAGTACTTTTTCGATGCTTCGGTTTATACAGATGACTTTTATTATGTCAGATTAATAGCCGATGGACATGTTAAGATTGAAATAAAAATAGATATGCCGAAACGGTAATTCTCTCTAATATGTGTTTAGTCGGAGAATAATTGGCTGTAATTTTTTAATTTGCTGAACTTTTTTAAGCTCTTTCAAAGTATTATGACGGGGAATAATCAGATTAATTTCTTTGTTATTTTCATTAAACTGTTTGATAAAAGTCTCAAGATATGAAGATTTAACTGCATAAGCAGAACCTGAATTGCTTTCGTCTCGTCCATTAATTATACCAATGAGCCTGCCCTTGCTGTCAATCAGTGGTGCTCCGCTGTTGCCTGGTTGAACAGGAATTGAAATCTCATAAGCTAAAGTATCGCTATTGAAACCTGTAACCGACCTGAGTGAACCTTCTCCGAATACAATATCGTTTTTAGAATAACCTAATGTAAATACTTCTTCGCCTAATTCAACCTGAGTTTTTGAAAATGAATATGGTATAGTATTGAATTGATTAAATTTTTCATCTGTAATTTTCAATAAAGCCAAATCTAAATTTTTATCGTATGCTATAACTTTTGCATTATAGCTGACAACTGAATCAATACTTTGCGACACAATTACCGAGTCGAGATTGTTTACTAAGTGAAAGCTGGTAATCAGATAACCATCAGTGGTAATGGCAAAGCAGGTACCGCTATACGAAACTTCGTTTTTCGCCTCATTACTAAACATTTCTTTCCATAATGAGTTTTGATTTTTCGAAATTTTAGCAATATCCTTTTTTAATTCATTGTATTTCTCAACATGATTGATTTTATTAACAATCCCACTGAGATTTAAAAAAGTGAAAGTAGCAACTACAGCAGCAGCAGCAGCAACTCCGGCTATTTTAATGTAATGATAGATTGAATTTCTTCTTTTTTGATAATATTTCAATGAAAAAATTGAGTTTTCGGCATCCATTTCATTATGAATACTGTCCAATTTTTGTTTAAGTGCTTGTTTTTTTGATTTTCTGTCCAGAATTGAATATATCAATCTGAATTCTTCTACTTCATTTGCAAGTTCAGGATTGTTTTTTAACTTTTCAGTAAAGTCTCTTAGTTCCTGATCGTTTAATTCTGATTTTAAATATTTTTCTATTATTTCAAGAATTTCTTCTGTAATTTTCATTTTCAATCATTTATAGATGTTTTGAAAAAAATCTTTTTAAGACGCTGTAAGCATTTATATTTTTGATTCTTTGCATTATCAGCATTGGTGTATCCCATAGAATCAGCAATTTCATTCATATTGCATTTTTCAACATAGAACATTTTAAGCAGAGAAAAACATGGTTCACCTAAGGCTTCCATGCTTTTATTCATCTTGTTTATTTGAATTTCAGATTCAATGGCTTCATTTGTTCCGTTGTCCTGCAGATTTAAAAAATCTTCATTGTCAGTAATGTCAATTCTGCCATTTGATTTGTATTTTAATTCATTAAGCCAAAGTCTGCGTGCAACAGAATATAAATAGGTTTTTATGCGGCATTCTAATGTAAAACCGGTTTTTCTGATATTATTGTAAAATACTATGATGGTATCCTGATAAATATCTTTAGCTTCCTGGTAGCTACCATTATTATTCATGACAAATCCTGATATCATAGCAAAGTGTGTTTTGTATAAAAAATTAAGTGCTTCATCATTATTTTTTCTGATTCCTTCAATAATATCATTGTCGGTTAAAAAAAGTTGTTTTGGCATTGTTGCTTCTTTAATAGAAATTTTTAACAAAAGTAACCCTCAAATCTTGAATAATATTGTAAATTTTGAACCTCCGCAAATTTACCACAAATAAAAAAAATGTCATATCTTTGAAAAAAAATAATTGATGTGAATATAAT
>Ga0209835_1001250_pt1 | contig 14560 bp, 12 predicted proteins | sample LakKivwa52mmetaG_FD_184138 | JGI IMG/M metagenome (GOLD analysis project Ga0209835, IMG submission 184138) | Anoxic lake water microbial communities from Lake Kivu, Rwanda to study Microbial Dark Matter (Phase II) - Lake Kivu water 52m metaG... | ecosystem: Environmental > Aquatic > Freshwater >...
GGCCATCGCTATCTACTTGTATCGCAATATCGTAGCCTTTCTCATAGGTATATTGGTAACCTGCCTGCATGGCTCCCCCGATTCCCAGATTGAAAGGAAGATTTAAAACGATTGCGCCGCTAACTTCTGCTTTCTCGGAGGTATGATCGGAAGAACCGTCGTTCACCACCAGGGCATCGGCTCCGGGAAGATATTGTTTTACTTCCTCAACCACCTCCCCTACGGAACCCTCCTCATTACTCATTATAGGCAGGGATGATCACCAGGATATTTTCTTTATTCTCCATCATCGCTTTTTCTATCATGATCCCGCTTTAAAGGGGGTTCTCTATTTTAATATGGTTTCGTTGCCAATTCCAGGCGGTTTTAACGATCGTCTCCAGATCACGAAATCTGGGCTCCCAACCCAATTCTCTTTTAATCTTCTCGGAACTGGCTATCAGCCGGGAAGGATCGCCCGGCCTTCTCGGCGACTCGATCACAGCAATCTTCCTTCCCGTCACTTTTCTCGCAACCTCGATCACCTCTTTGACCGAGTAACCCTCTCCATTGCCGAGGTTGTAGACCTCCGAATATCCCCCCTGCTCCAATTTCTGAAGGGCCAATAGATGGGCATGGGCGAGATCTGTCACATGAATATAGTCACGGATGCATGTTCCATCGGGTGTGTCGTAATCCATCCCAAAGATAGGAATAGGATGCCCAGTTAAAGCTCCCCGAAGAACAAGAGGAATCAAATGGGTTTCCGGATCGTGGTCTTCGCCCAATTCGGCCTCCGGATCTGCCCCTGCTGCGTTGAAATATCTTAAAGAGATATAATTAACCTTGCCGGCCATGAATGAAGCTTGAAGAATCCTTTCGAACATCCACTTTGTTTCTCCGTATGGATTTGTCGGAACACACGGATGCTCCTCTGAAATCGGAATGTTCAGCGGTTCTCCATAGACAGCCGCGGAGGAAGAAAAGACGATCCGGTTGACATGAAATTCCTCCATGACTTCGAGCAATTGAATGCTATTGCTCAAATTATTTTTGAAGTACTTTATTGGATTTTTAACCGATTCTTCAACCAGACAAGAGCCTGCGAAATGCATGACGGCCCTAATCGCGTAGGATCGGAAAGTCTGTCTCAGTTTCTCCCGATCGGAAAGATCTTCCTCTACCAGGAGGGCCCCTTTTACCGCAATTTGATGGCTAAGGGAATGAATCGCTCTCAATGTGGTAGTACTTTTACCCGAACCATCGATACCGATGACGGAAATGCGTTGAATTTTCATAAAGGCCTACCCTGTCCTTCTATAGACAACCACCTTTTCCATTCCTTTCTCTTCATATCGCATCAACTCAATAAAATCTCTGTGAAGGGGTTCAACGGCCCCCGGGTATCCAAGGACCTCTCTCCCCCGAAGAACCAGGTAGACCGCTCCTTTCTTCACCATCGAGGCTTTTATGCTGGTCATGACGTCTTTTTCAAAGTCGATATATTCACAGTCTCCATCGGCGTAATAGGCCACACGAGGCAAGGTTGTGAAGATGATCATTCCTTTCCCGGATTGATTTTTAATCCACATCCCTGCCCACTTCTCTGGCAAACGATCGTATCTCTGGGCCTTTAAGGTCTTGGGAAGGACGATAGCCAATATCAGGGCCACCAGCGTCACAAAAATGATTGCTGATTTTCCATTTGACCTTAAACGAAGAAACAAAGTCCGGGACTCCGCTTTTTTAGAAATCAACTGGTGGATCGTTATAAACCCTTCTCCAACCCAATAGATTGATATAAGAAGTAAGGGCAACACATGTCTACTGCTCAAGTGATCTGCCTGAACAGCTTTGTTCACACTCCATTCTGTGGTATTCAGTACCATTAAAAATAAAACCACGTAGTGCAAGGCACAAAAAGAAAGAAGAAATCCTTCCCCAGTTTTAAAGCGGGAAAAGATCCTCTTCAGAAGACCGACAATCAATAAAATAATGTATACAGGATGAAATCTTGTAAAAATTTCCAAATTCAATCTCTTAAGGCTGTAAAGAACCTTTTGAGTAAAGGGAACGGCATCTCCCATTGCTCCCAGCCCTAATATTCCTTCGATACTTTTAGCTTTGCTCAATGTCCATTCGCCTTTAACCTCTCTTAAATGAATGAGGTAAGGAAGGAAAAGGATACACGATGATAAGAGGAGTAGGAGGATAACCGTCCTTTTTCTCCCTGGAATGCTGAATTTCTTAACGAAAATGACATAAAAGAAGACAACCAATAGCACTTCAAACCCATCGGGTCTGACGAGATAAGCGAGAACCGAGAAAAGTGGAATAAAAAGAAAAGGGTACCCCTTTTCATTGTGGATTGTCCTCCAGGCATACCAGATGGCTGTACCAAGAAAGAAGAGGTAAGTCGATTCTTTAAGAACGTCCGCTGAAAATCTCCGGATATAAGGGTGAATGGCTAAGAAAAATGAAGAAAGGAAAGCAATTTTCTCATCAAATATCCTCTTCCCTAAAAAATAGACCGGGATGATTAGCAGAATTCCAAAAAGCGAAGAGACCAATTTCCCTGCCAATTCAAAATCGGGCATCCATCGAGAAACGAAGGCGACAATCAAAGGATAGAGAGGTTGTTGATTATGGGATAGGGTCTTTCTAAAAAGGCCTGATGCAAAGTCTTTGGCGATAGGGATATACTGGAATGCCCCATCCAGAGAGATGATGTAGGTATAAAAGAAAAGGTAGATGCTTAAAAGGAGGGATACAAGAAGGAGCAAGATAAGATCAAATTTCTCATCTTTTATCATGATCTCCCGCAGCAGGTTCGTCACCCTTAAACTAAAGCTTTTCCAATTTCAAAAATACTGCTATGTTGCCCATAAAAGTCTTGAAGTCATCCAGCCTGGATTGCAGGATTTGATACACTTGCTCATCATCCACTTCCCGGTATAAGTGGATTAATCTATTACGAAATCTCGCCATATCTTTTAGAGTTCTTAAAAAGTCTTTATCAAAAATACCTTGTTCTCCTAAAACCTGAAAGGTATCGGCGTAATCCTCAGGGACTCTATAAGCATTCTGTGATATTATATGATTACAGATATCAATGGCAGATTCTATTGCCATAACAAAATTATACTTTGCACTGCCTATTTTATCAGGATCATTTAAGAATGATTCTTTGTCAAGGGTTCCGAGGGACTTCAAACGATTTATGGCCTTCCGCATCTCAGAAACCAAACTCGCTATCTTATCTGGATTAAAGAGGGGCATTTATAATCTCTCTTAAATATTCGTTTCTTAAATGTTGAAAATCAAAATATTTTTTGTAGACCAACCCTTCGAAGTCAGACCTAAGAGATCTATCTCTATCCACAATTACAATCCCACCCTTCAGGACATTATAAATAAAATACGGCGGAGCATTATTAATGACTCTTATATCTACCGGGATATGGATAACATCCTCTATTTCACCTTCTAACTTTAATTCCAGTTTTAATGGAGATTTACTTTCTTCACCGTAAATAAAAACACCAATATCTATATCTTTAAAATCATCCTCTGAAGCAAAGGAGCCAAAGATGTATGCAAAGAGAATATACCCCTTCCCTTTAAGGATATCTGAGATCTTCTCAGCCAGAAACTCTTTCTCTTTTGTGGATAACCTTCTCTTGTGCATATTATTTTAAAATATCATAATCGGAATCAGATTGCCAATCATTCTGACATCCCAAATCCCGATATAGAAAACTGAGAAACATTTAACAGGGAAGATTTAGAGACATTTTTTGAGCAGTGAACCCTTATTTTTCCAAATTGTCTCTTTATCCTATGGCGTTAAATGAGAACCCTCCAAGATTTATACTGACTCCTCCATTTTTCGACAAACCACCCCCTTGTCCTTTCACTCTGTTTACCATGGATATCTGCTTCATCCATCTGGACATAAACTCAATTCAAAAGACTTCTTTCTGATCCCTTTACAGGTGATATTCTATATCACTGAAACCTCTTGCCCAAAAGGAGTTTTTTTATTTTTTTGGACTCCTATATCTTTTTTAGGGTGAATTGACGAATTCTTACCCCCTCAATCACCTTCTTTATAGAACCCTCTTCATTAAAGAAGGGAATGATCACTAAGACCTTTTGACTAATTCCCATCAAAGCCCTCAAAGTAATTTAGTCAATGATCTCATAAGCTATTGTCTTCGTTTCATTATTCTTAGTAAACCTATAAATTTCTTTCAACTCCCTTTTATCGATAAATTCCATGAAATTTTGAATCTTTTTCCTTAATGAACCGTCAACGATAAGATAATTTGCTTTTCTATCTTTCACGAATTTCATCAATTCTTGATAATTTCCGATTTCCCTGGGTATCTGAACCCATTTCCCATCCGCATAAAATGCCTCTTGAGGGTTAATGGCTGCGATCATTGAATCCTTTTTTACATTCTCCTTCAGCCATAGACCAACGGCTTTCTGTTCAACTTTTTCAATCCGGATTGGTTTTAGAGCCAAAGGCAATTGTAGGATAATGATCAAAATGAGAAAAGCATGGAACGATTGAAGTCCGTATTTATATTTAATCCTCACGAACATATTTCTTATTTCATAAATTCCAATCGCTGCCCAAGGGATAGTAATCGCAACAAGATAGGTGGCGAATCTCTTCGATCCCGGGCTAAAAGCGGAGATGGTTATGAGGTGAAATACAAGAAAGGATAAGATAAAGAGTTCTGCTTTCTCGAAGGCCCTCCTCTTCCACCTCAAGAGAATCCCCATTACAGCCAAGAAGATTAAGGTCGGATAGTATACTTGAAGAAATCGATAAACCCTCCAGGGAAGGTTGGGAAGGATGTTCCAATAAGAAAATCCTGTAAACTGAACGAATTTCATCATTATTTCTTTCATTTCTCAAAACCCGAGTTTCCGACTCACGATCCATTTCCCTGTGATTCCATGGAGAAATAAGATATAAGGTAAGGCAAATAATAGGGTGGCAATCAATAAAGAGCCTGTCATGAAGAGCTTCCTGACAAGATGGTTCCAAAACTTGGCTCCATCAAAAAAGAAAATCCAAAGAAGAAAGAGGACCACAAACCCAATCCCCTCTGGCCTGGTTAAATAGGCAACCCCCAGTAACAAACCCACAGAGAACATTGCTCTCCATGACTTAAATTGAAGGGCCTTCCATCCAATTAAAACAGTCCAAGCCATCAAAAAAGTAAAGGTGCTTTCTGTCAGGACACTACCTGAGAACTGAGCGAGGTAGGGGTGAAAGGTTAGAAGAAGAGCAGAATAAAATCCCACCTTTTCATTGAAAAGTCTTTTGCCAAGAATGTAAATAGGGATTACTGTAAGTGTCCCGAAGAAAAGAGAAACGAACTTCCCAGCCAATTCCAAATCTCCTACGAGCAAAGAAGTTAAACTAATTACTGTTGGGTAAAAAGGTGGAACGGCGTTTGAGAATCCTTGATAATAGTCCCCCTTTAGAAAAAATTTTGCTGCCTTCAGATACTCAGTCCCGTCCGGGGAAATGCCCGCTGAGGTAAGAACCAAGTAGAGCCTTAAGAAAAAGGCGATCCCCACCAGGACCCATAATTTCTTTTTTTCGTCGAACCTGCTAACTTTTATGAAAAAGTCCAACTTTTCCCCTCACTTCTTTAGTTTAATAGAGATACCAAAAATTTTACCCCGGCAGCAGAAGTCCACAGCCTTGCCCGTGGGGCTCCACTTATTTGGTCCTTAGGCCCTTAGGAAATTGATATCGACAAAAGGTTGTCGATATGACTAAGCGGCAATGCCAATAGTTTCAAAAATGTTTTGCATCTCACTTTGGATGTTTTCATAATGGATATCAATCTGGGATCGATTACTTGGCTTTGGTCCGGGTTTACGGTTGCAGGCTCCTGCAAGCAGTGGAATCAAAACCTTTTCGCGCAACACGATGAAACCCGCCATCGCTCGCAGGCCCTCCGGGGATGGCTCGTAGAATCGAGAGTGCTTGATCCGCCGGACCAAGTCCTTCCCACGAAGCTTCTTCAGATCGTAAGAAGCATGCCGAGCATGATAATCGGGGATGGAATCGCCAAGGATTTCTTTGACTCTTCCTGCAAGCTCCGACGCTGTGAAGCCTCGCGGATTGACCGAGAGACCCATGACCCCTTTCATCACGGCTCGCATTCGAGGCCGATTGACATCAATCCCTCCAACTCGGGTCTGCCCCACCTTCGAGGCAAGGGACCAGTTATCCAGTCTTCCGTTGTCGATGTAGGAAACGTCTACCCCCCGCAACACCTTCAGAAACCGCTCCAGGATGCTCATGAGCAGGGTAATCATTTGGGGAAAGCAACCGATCCTTTTCCGACAGTGCAGTTGCTTGGTGTTGTGAACAATCACCTCGATTCGCAGGACGCGCTCGCCTTTGCTATACATCTTGATCGTCAATTTCCCGAAATGAATTTTGAAGATCGTCAGATCATAGACAGGTCTCTCGACCACGGCCTCACATCGAGGAGAGGTTCGCTTTTTCTTCCATTGGAAGAGTGGACGATGCTTGGAGCCAAAGATGGTCTTGACCATCTTGAGGTTCAAGGGGGCTCTCGTTCGATCAATGACACTCTGAAACACCTGATCCAAGTAGCGCCCTCGCGTGAAGAGAAGGTTGCGACTATATTCGCTCTGGTAGACCGAATAGGAATAGATAAATCCACTCTTGCGCTGCTCCCCACTTTCCAAAGCAAAGCACAAACATCCATAAATCCAACGCTCACAGGCCCGAACCAGGCGCCCTACAGAGCTCGAGGCTCTCATGGTGTCTGCGATTCTGGCCAAGCCTGCGGCGTCGGAGATCTCTGTAAAACAGTTCCCCTCTTTGGTGAAGGAGACTTTACTTTTCTGGGCCTGACGGGCTACATATTCATGACCGTTAAGGATCACTTGAGCATTAAAGGGTGGATGAGGACAGAGTTTGATCACGAGGTGACCCCATTCGGGGTCCATGATGTGGAAGGAATAATGATTGACGTAGCTCATCTTGGTTTTGATGTTGGTGATGCCCTTCTCGGAGCGTTGGACTTGGAACACTGGCATCGGTGCCAAGGCAGCGATGATGCAGAAGATACCTCGGAAAGCAGGGTCTTTGGGAATATGCTCTTCAGCCAATTCGTACTTGCGCTCCCCCCGCTGACAGTGAATCAAGGCAATACCCTGCTTCCTGGCATAAGCATGAATCCGTCGGCTAAAGCGACCCGCAAACCGCATGAGATGGGTATTGTCGAGATCCTCATCGCTTCCTCTCATCTGACGCCACCAGGTTCTGAATCCTCCGGCGGACTGGGCAAAGATAAAATAGGCATTGAGTACAATGCGATCGACACAATCATAAATTCCGGTAAGATAAGGTTGATAAGATTGAGAGAATTCATCGGGCATCTTCATCGGTCTTTCCTCCTTGACATGAAGCACAGGATAGGAGAAGTCATCGACGAAGTCAACGGCCCTCAAAGACGCAAGAGATCCATGAGGAGTTATCCATAGAGGGGTAAAGAGCGGAGAGATTTTAGCCCAGCGCCCCCTGGGTGTGGCTGGGCGGCCCCACGGGCAAAATCTCGGAGCTCTTGTAGCACTCTGTGGATAACTTAACAGTATTGCCATCGCACCATTCTTAAACGTATACCAGATTGGAGTCTATTCGATGATCGTTCCAGACTACAAAGTTATCAATAACGACTGCCCCGAAGGGGCCACTTCTTCCGGGCGAAGTCCCGGAAGAGGCGTAGATTCTTACATGTTTAAATCTGAGAATTTATCTCTAACTTTCTCTGAAATGTCTCCCAAAAATCTCCCCTCCCTTCGGCGGGAGGGGATAAAGGGGAGGGGGGACCGAACGGTCTTTATTTCGTCCACCCCCACCTTAATCCTCCCCCCTCGAAGGGGGAGGATACTATTGAGGAAATTTCAAATATTTTTGGTTAGAAATTTACCCAATGTTTTCATCTTGAGCTTTTTATCTCTTAAATAATTTGATAGTCTGCAATTCCTATAGCTTAGGTAGATTTTTTCCAGTTTATGGTATATTGGGGTATTGTAGAATATAAATTGAGTCATGGTATTTATATTGAATATCGTTGCTAACGGTAAGCGCTTATCAAACTTCTTTAATTCTCTAAGAAACGCAATTAATGAAGATAAAGAATTTCCGTTTTCATTTACCCAGTTAGGCATCAGAAATCCCATTGTAAAATATTTAAACCCTCTAAATCTTATTTTTTCCAAAGTCTTCCGATCTAAATTAAGTTCGCAACCGAAGTCATATATATTATTAAAGATTAAGGTTCCTTGAAATGCATTATTATAAGAAGTTCTACCGTCTTGTCCCTCATGCCTTCTTGCCGCAAAGCTGGGTTCTTTTATGTATCCAGTGTTTAGATCTGAAAGTATACATTTAACTGCGAATTCGTAATCTCCATAGTACGATTGTCTTCCAAAGGCGTTGAGTTCTTTCGCTTTTTTGATTTCAAAAACTGTTCCGCTACCGCAAGGTGGAAAATACGTTAACCCATATTTTGTCTTGCAAAAATTGCCAAGCCACCATTGTCGCGGAATTACTTCATCCAGACCCAAAGATAAAATTTCATCTTCTCTTCCATATTCTTCGTACCTTGAAACGCCCGCCGAAAAAACAACCTTGACATTATATTTCTTTATAATTTCGATAGCCGTTCTTAAGTGATTTTTATCAATAAAATAGTCATCGTCTGTCAGATAATGACCATACTCTCCCTTGGCATACTCATACAATAGCTTTTCGTAATTTGGCCCACTGCCCAAATTACTCGCGTTTCTATAGTACCGGAATCTTGCGTCGGACAAATATTTTCTTACACATTCCTCCGTCCCGTCCGTTGAATGATTATCAGATACGATTACTTCAAAATTGGGATAATCCTGAGCTAAAGAGCTTTCTATTGCATCAACCAGATAATGAGCCCGATTATAGGTAGGGATCATTATGCTTACCTTCGGAAATGAACTGTTTATAACATTCATCTCTCTATCCCCTCACTTCTAATTAATCACTTTCTCCTCTTATAAACGCTTATCAACTCCCCTTCATCAATTTTCTCATAATCATCACTCACTGACTTGAAAATTTCATATAACCTTGTATACCTTTCCATTCTTGAAATCCTCTCATCCACCATCCACGCATTGTTAAACAGTTTCGCCCAAGGATCGTTTCTATAGTTATCTATATTTGTGTCGACAAACAGGTAATAGGGCATTTGAGACCGTAATGCTTCTATGGCTTGATTACTTTCTCTTTTAGAAAAAAGGTGCCAGGACAGCTCAAAAAAAGGCATTTTAGTATACCTCTCAGCCAAAAATGGCAGCAAATTATCATACTTAGATACGATATAGATACCTTTATCGTTCGTGCTGTATTTCTGTATCAGATCTATACTATTCTTTATCGGTTCAGGATTTATCGTTGTGACAAGATTTGCTCTACTAAACTGCCAGTTATAAGTTTTGTGATTGACGAAATTTTTCTTAAATAAAATCTTTTCCTTATAGAAGAGTGCTCCTGCCAAACAAAGGGTAAAGATCAATATTGTGAATGTTGCCCCTTTAAGTATGCTCAGAAGTTTCTGTACCTTTTGTGTATTCCTGAAAAGTTCCTTTTCTGCCATATAAATCATCAAGAACAATTGCAGGCCTGCCAAAGGAATAGCAGAAAACAAATGGTTAATAAGACCTGACCAGTAAAAATAGACCAAAAGACCTTGTGTGTACATGAATATTAGGAGATAAACATATTTTAAATAATGCCGCTCCTCTCTTAGTAAAAACATAAATGAATAGGAAACGACCAAGTAACACATTGTTGGCACAACAATAATAGGGTTTGCCGGCCAGGAAAACAGCCCCAATAAAAAATATGAGAGAGTTTGGTGTAAGGTCACAATATTTGTAAGGTGGAATATTACGAAGATTAGTGATGCAAGGAAAAAAAGGCTCAGAAGCCAGAGAAATCTAACCATTCCCCGCAGGTTTTCGATTACATAAAGTGAAATAGATATCATTAAGGGTGCTGCCATCATGATTCCAAACTGGTGGTTTACAAGTATTCCCAATAAAGAAAAGACCCATGCAAGCCCGAGGTAAACTAGTTTGTTATGCCGGAAAAAGAGTAGCGAAAATATTATTACGGTTGTGTCAAATATATGACGCGTAGGTATTATACCAGGGGCCACTATAAGGGCGATATACCCCAAACCGAAAAACTTCAATGAAAAAAATGCAACTCCACCAAATACGTATGACCACTCCTTAAATAAGATATAGAGCATAATCAAAAAGGAAATGAAGTAGAGGATGTAATATACATACGATTTGTAATAATTATCGATAGAAGGTCCACCAAATAAATCCATGGTCCATTTAAAAATAAAGGTATTCCCCAAGCCGTATTGCATATAGATTTCCTTGAGGGGTTTTCCGGGAAGATATTCATTTATTGGGTTTAGTACATGCCCGATATGATTAATCTGCCCTCTCGATATATTTTGATGTATATATTCAATTCTATTATATAGATAAAACCTTTTTATCCTGTCTACATCCATGTGTCTTAAGTTCTCGATCAGTTGTTTATCATGATCCCTCACGGGCAATTCATTAAGCCTGGAAACCTGAAGGTCACGAAATATATTCAAACTTATAGCCCTCTTTTTTGCCGAATCGAAAATTGAGTCCATATCTCCGGCTAGGAATTCGATGCAACTTACCCCTAGTATCTCGCTGGACTCCATGAATTTCATCATCGCTTTCTTATCGCCCGCGGAAGGATTAGAATACAGGTAATTTAATAAACTCAGGGACCTGAAATCCTCATCCGAAATGCTGTCCAGGAATTGCTTGTTGTTTATTTTTTCCTCTTTCAGATAGGTTTCTCCAAAAATATCCTCATATTCATTCATCAGGTAAACAGGACCTATCACAATCGACAAAGGTTCGGATGAGATAAGCAAACATAAAAAGGCAGTTAATACAATAAGCAATCTACCGAAGTTGATCAGATAGAACATAGGAATAAGCAGGACAGACAAGGATAAGAAAATACTCGCCGATATAGGCAATTTTGGCATCGATACAAGCGAGATAATCGAGCAGATCAGCAATACAAAAATAAGCGGCAGGTTCATTTTCTCGAGTCTGTTTCTGACATTTTCTATATTCTCCCGGCCCGTAAAGATATAAATAACAAGACCGTATAGACCTAACACTATGCATAGGAAGACATAATTAAAGAGATTGTTCTCGACCGGATGGAAAAATATATTTACCCATGGATAGTTTTTAAAATCATAATCAGCCAATAACAACCTCTTTATAAAGGTTACTGTTGTCCAAACGGCAATTCCCAGGGCAAAACCGGAGACCACCACCTGGATTGTAAACAAAAGCATTCTATCACTTACAAAGGCCAAGAATCGTCGTATGCTGTTCATATTATCATTGTCGTTCATAGTCCAATTACCCCCGCGATATAAATTTCGAGATATGATAAGGGATAAAGAATATTATTACAACAAAATACTTTTAGCAACCGGATAAATAACTGCTTAATTTTTATTTCTCTTATCCTAAAACAGATACTTCAACTTGCCGATCATGTACCTTCTCCCGTTGAAGAAAGAAGGACTCTTTGCCTTCATATCTTAAGCAGCCTCCTCCTTTCTGTCAAGCGTTCTTTAAGGTTCAAATCAGGATTGTTTATGGCCTTTGCATGCCTTCATCATAGTTTTTTACAAACTTATCAAAATCAAGCGATTTGTCTTTCCCTAATCTACTATTTACTTTCATCGAGTATTGGGATAATCATATTTTGCCCAGATTCCTCACGGTACAAGAATGGATACATGTCTTTCAGAGGCTTAGACACTTTACGGGTGGCATTTGTCTATCAACGCGATTGTCAGGCGGTCGTTGGGGTTCGGGGCCAAGAGCTGCCAGTAGACCAAGAAGGAATAAAAAGAAGATGGAGCGTCCTTCCGCCGAGGGCCTCATCGCCTTTCAGATGACGTGCCGGGATTTCCCCCTTTCCACAGCCCACCGAATATCCCTAGGAAAAACCTCATTGATATGGCGGTCTCCTTTTTCATAACAGAATAGTAAAAGAGTTGGACCAACTTGACGAACAGCATGAAGGCAAGGGCTATTAAGGCCGGGATCTTCTTCAGTATCTCAAGCAGCCGCTCTCCGGCATTGAACCATCCCGATTGAGGGCCGGTCTGGGCGAATATGAGCTTAAGCCTTCCTATATTGAGGTAGTGGCTGAAATAGCTGAAGAGTATATCCCTCCGTATCTCCTGCTCTGTGTTGCCCTCCGGTACATAAGAAAACGGTATTGGTCTGAACTGGTATTTGTGGTAAAGCATGTCTATCTCTCCAATTACCGCCTCCACGGGTCTGAACCTGTACCGCCTGCCGGTCGTCACCCTGTTGCTGCAGAATATGCAGTTATGGGGGCATCCCCTTGAGCTCATGATGAACCCAAGATCGTATCTTTTTGATGTGAAGTGGTGATAAGGGAAGGCGGGTAACCTAGTCAGGTCCTCGATGGGGCCTATCTCGTTGTGGACGAAACGGCCTTTATGCCTGTATGAGAGGTTCTTAATATGGGTAAAGTCCCTCCCCTCCTTCACGCACCTGTAAAGCTCGATCAACGGGGTCTCGCCCTCTCCCCTGATGACCACATCTACCTGCGGGAAGGAGAGCACCTCTTCGGGGTCGGCCGAAGGGTGGACGCCCCCGAAGCAGATTATTGAGGCGGGATAGAGCTTTTTCAGTCTTTCCGCCAGCGAAACGGCGCTCTTTAGGGCCACAGTAAGGACGCTGAAGCCGAAGAAATATGGGGGCTCAGTTTTCCTGACACATTCCCCGATCTTACCCAGCACGTCATCCTCTATCTGTTCGTCCACGACATGTGCCACGATGCCTTCTTTCTCGGCGGCCGAAAGGAGGTAGCCTATCGAAACCGGGACGGTGATGGGCAGGAAGGGCTAGAATATCTTTAAGGCGTTTCTTGGAGAAGAATTGATTAAAATCATTCAAAAATGTTAGCAAATGCGGGGGTTCAGTGTCAAGACAAAAATCACTGGAGTTTCCTGAGTTTTTATCCGAAGTCAAAACAGAGCTGAAAGTCATCAAGGCTGTCTGATTTAATCCCCCGCAATGCCGTCTTATCTGGATAAAGCAAATTGTATATTCCATCAGCAATCGCATAGTTAAAAAAGCTTGGGACTCCAAAGAATCTTTTCGACACAATGAAGATTCTTTCTACCAACATCTTGAGCTTGATACTCTGCCCCAGATAAACCGCTGCAAAATAAGAGACCGCCAACAAAAGATCGACGATATTCCGAATGCTGATATAGCTTCGTACCCTCACATCCTCAAGCTGATAACACTGCTTGATATAACGATACGACTCGTCGCATTTCCAACGAGCCAGATAATATTCCACGATCCTCCAAACACTCTCCTTTTGATATTTTTTGACCAAACAACTCGTCAACAACATCATCGGTTCCACCCCAAAACCCTTGACCACCACCAAATAGAGCTTATGACGATAAAGGGGAAGCTTCACCGGAACAGCATTATAATGGACGGTCCTCTTCTTCTCTTTTCCCTCTTCATAAACAATTAATGCCGTCTCATAGGGAGTAGGAAGCACCTTGGCCAACTCACAGCAGTTTCTTCGCCTCCCCTGATGCGTCAGGTCCCGACCCACCAGTCGCATCACAAATCGTTGCGGCTTATCGCTCCGAAGATATTTCGCATAGATCACCCCACGGTCTCCACCCCGATCATGAGCGTGAATGCCTCTGTCTCCAAGATGTTCAAAGATCGTGTCAATCACCTTTAAGATCTGAGCATTCTCGCTCTTAAAATCCTCTGCTCCATAAGAATAAGCCTCACAACAAAGAGGAATCACCTTCTTCGATTCAATATCGGTTGCCACGGCCTTACATAGCGGATAACCCTCTCCAATCTCGTTCTCACTCCCATCGCGCACCCTCCCCAAAAATTCCATCTTCTTGGCGTACTTCTTCCTAATATCCCCAGGATCAATCGCAATCACCATATCATCGGTCACCTTCGTTGCCCCAAGCCTACAAATCTCTCTGTTGATGGAATCGGTAAAATCCTCATCATCTAAATTCCTGGGTAGTGGGTCTTCGGTCTTAATCAGGCACTGCTCTTCTTTAAGGGTTCGCGAAATATTGCTTAGCTTCACATCTTTCGAAGCTTGTATCCCATAAAGCATCTCTTTGATCAATCTCCTCTTGGGTTGTTTAAAGCTCCTCGAAATGATTCCTGAGAATTTTGAGAGCTGCGCCTTTAAACCCACGACAGTCCTATATTCTACAGTCATAGCTCCTCCTTTTCATTGATAGACAAGCCTTTCGGCCTCATGGAGGATATTTTACTCAGGAATCTTCACTCTTGGCAAAAACACTCCTTTCAACATACGAATTTCTGATTAACCAAATAG
>Ga0209835_1001251_pt1 | contig 14558 bp, 10 predicted proteins | sample LakKivwa52mmetaG_FD_184138 | JGI IMG/M metagenome (GOLD analysis project Ga0209835, IMG submission 184138) | Anoxic lake water microbial communities from Lake Kivu, Rwanda to study Microbial Dark Matter (Phase II) - Lake Kivu water 52m metaG... | ecosystem: Environmental > Aquatic > Freshwater >...
GCCGAAATACTTTTCGGCGCAGTCCTCCTCTTCTCAAGCCATTATTCCTCCTTTTCATCGAATTTCATGGGGAGACGGGAATACTCCGGGAAAACTCCCTTTGATTTCCTTTTTTCCCCCTACAAGCGGATAATTGTGATGCATCTCACAATAATTTTCGGGGCTTTTCTAATGATTGCGTTCCAGGGCTCCCAAAAGCCCTTCGGCGTTCTCCTCGTTGTTCTGAAGACAGCAGTCGACCTCTTCTCCCACATTGCAAGCCACAGGCAGGGCCACCTGAACGGAACAGCCTGGCTTGGGCGAGATTGAAAATGCTTTTCGTGCGAAAATCCAGTTAGCTTTTTATTCCGAAATCCGCCACCTTGCTCGATGGCAGGCAGGAAGGCGCTCTCCTTCTCAGGCGAGCGGGAAATATTCAGGGGCCGGAACTTTTCAGTTATCCAAGTGTCGGTTCGGAGGGGAAAACTGCAATCTACTTGGGAATTCGTGAAATCCGGAAGCGAGAAAAGCGTGGGGGTTATCCCAATTGACGAAAAGGGAAACATCGTTTTGGTGCGGGAATTCTGCTATCCTGTGGGAAAAAAGGAGACTACAATACCGAAAGGCGGTTTCGAGGGAAAAACTCCAATTGAAGCAGTAAATAAGGAGCTTTCAGAAGAGGCGAACTTGACTGCTGGAAAAATCACCTTTCTCGGGAGCTTTCCCTCTTCCCCCGGATATACTCGCCACCACATGGATGTCTATCTTGCAGAAAATCTCCGGAAAAGAACCGGCAGGCAAGACCCGTTTGAAATACTGGAAGTTGTGCGAATGCCGCTAAAAAGGGCGATTTCGCTTGCAATTGCCGGAAAAATCAGGGAGCCGATAACTGTCGCTTCCCTCTTTCTCGCGCGGGATTTTTTGGAAAAAAGAGCTCCCCGGACAAGGGCCTGACAATTTTATCTCCCTTCAAATCTAACCGGAAAACCCCTCAAAACCTCTTTAAACCCCTGTTTTGGAGGCAAGTACAGATAATGGACCAGTCAATTGTCATCAAGGGCGCAAGGGAGCACAACCTGAAGAACGTCTCCTGCACCCTTCCGAGAAACAGGCTGATTGTCTTTACCGGTCTCTCTGGCTCTGGGAAATCGACCCTTGCATTCGACACAATTTACGCCGAGGGGCAGAGAAGGTATGTAGAGAGCCTTTCTGCATATGCCCGCCAGTTCATTGGCCTTATGGAGAAGCCGGATGTCGACTCAATTGAGGGGCTCTCCCCCTCTATTTCAATTGACCAGAAAGGGGTTAGCGCGAACCCGCGCTCTACTGTCGGGACAGTGACAGAAATATACGACTATTTCAGGCTCCTTTTCGCAAGAATCGGGGTGCCCTATTGCCCAAAGGACGGGACGAAAATACAGGCCCAGTCGCCGGCGAGGATTTCCGAGAAAATATCCTCGGACTTTGCCCGCTCGCCCGCAGTGACAGTTCTCGCGCCAATTGTCCGCCAGAGGAAGGGGACATATGAGCACGTTTTCTCGGAACTGGCAAAAGAGGGCTTTTCAAGGGCGCGGGTTGACGGGAAAATTCATCGGCTTGAGAATGCCCAAAAGCTCCGCCTCGAGAAATACAAAAAGCACGATATTGAGGTTGTTATTGACAGGGTTTCCCCCAAGGATTCGGAAACGCTCTCCCAGGCAATAGAGACTGCGGTGAAGAAGGGCGAGGACGGGCTTGTATATGTCCTTGACGAAAAGGACGGCCTCCACCAATTCTCCTCGAAAATGGCTTGCCCCGAATGCGGGATTTCCTTTGAGGAGTTGGAACCCAGAATGTTCTCGTTCAATTCCCCTTTCGGAGCCTGCGGAGCCTGCAACGGCCTCGGGATAAAAATGGAATTCGACCCGGGCCTGATAATTCCCGACAGGAAGAAATCAATTGCGGACGGCGCAGTTGCAATATACCGGAACGCCGTTGACGGCTGGCGGGCGCAATATCTCGGGGCGGTTGCAAGGCATTCCGGGTTCTCAATACTCACCCCAATTGAAAAACTCTCGAAAAAGCAGGAGGAAATTCTCCTCTACGGGTCCGGGGAGGAGAAGATACGCTTCGAGATGCGGATGAACGAGGGGGATTCGATGTGGGCGGGCTCAAGGACCTGGGAAGGAATCCTTCCCCAGTGCGAAAGGCTCTATCGGGAGACCAAGTCCGAATACAGGAGAACGGAGTTCGAGAAATACATGCGGATTTTCCCCTGCCCTTCCTGCAAGGGAAAGCGCCTGAAGGAAAAAGTTCTCGCAGTCAAGATTCACGGGAAATCGATTGATGCCGTGTCCGACCTCTCAATATCCGCCTGCCTTGAGTTCTTCTCAACTCTCCCCCTCTCGGAAAAGGAGGCGGAAATATCAAGGCAGATAATGAAGGAGATTCTCGCCCGCCTGACTTTTCTTGACAAAGTCGGGCTCTCTTATCTCACAGTTTCCCGGGCATCAGGGACCCTTTCCGGAGGGGAAGCCCAGAGAATCCGCCTAGCGACCCAGATAGGGTCCAACCTCACAGGAGTTCTCTATGTCCTAGACGAACCCTCAATCGGCCTCCATCAGAGGGACAACGCAAAGCTCCTCTCAACCCTAAAACGACTTCGCGATCTCGGAAACACGGTGATTGTTGTCGAGCATGACGAGGAGACAATACGGGAGGCCGACCATGTCCTTGATTTGGGGCCCGGAGCCGGAGTTCGCGGAGGGGAGATTGTTGCGGAAGGAGCGCCTTTAGAAATTGCGAAATCGAAGAAATCCCTCACAGGTCAGTATCTCTCCGGAAAGCTGAAAATACCCGTTCCGGAAAAGCGACGCGCCCCAAACGGAGCGATAATTCTCAAGGGCTGCTCTGAAAACAACCTGAAGGGCATAACTGTCAAACTGCCCCTGAAAGCGCTCGTGTCAATAACCGGAGTTTCCGGCTCTGGGAAATCGACCCTTGTTTATGACACCCTCTACAAAGCGCTTATGGCGAAGATTTTCGGGTCAAAGGAGACGCCCGGGAAGCTCGCAGGAGTCGAAATAAAAGGCGAGCTAGACAAGGTTGTTGTAATTGATCAGTCCCCGATTGGGAGGACTCCCCGCTCAAACCCGGCGACATATACGAAGGTGTTCGACGAAATCCGCTCGCTTTTTTCCCAAACAGAGGAGGCGCGCTCAAGAGGATATTCCCCGGGCAGGTTCTCGTTCAACGTTCCCGGCGGAAGGTGCGAGACTTGCGAGGGGGACGGGGTCCTGAGAATTGAGATGAACTTCCTCCCGGACGTGTATGTCAACTGCGAGGAATGCAAGGGGAAGCGGTACAATTCGGAGACTCTTTCAGTGAAATATTCTGGAAAATCGATTTCAGACATCCTCGAGCTGACTGTTGACGAGGCGCACGAGTTCTTCTTGAAAATCCCGGTTCTCGAGTCAAAGCTCTCAACCCTGAAGAAAGTGGGTCTCGGATATATCAGATTGGGCCAGTCGGCGACAACGCTTTCCGGAGGGGAGGCCCAGCGGATAAAAATAACGCGGGAACTTTCAAAAAGGGACACCGGGCGGACAATATATCTCCTGGATGAACCGACAACCGGGCTCCATTTCCATGATGTGAAAATGCTGATATCCGTCCTAAACGAGCTTGTTGACAAGGGGAATTCCGTTGTTGTAATTGAGCACAATCTCGACGTGATAAAGTCCTCGGACTGGGTAATTGATCTCGGGCCCGAAGGAGGGGACAAAGGGGGCGAGATTGTTGCGGAGGGGACTCCTGAGAAAGTCTCGTCTGAAAAGAAGAGCCATACCGGGAAATACCTGAAAAACGCGATTGTCCAATGACGGGCAAAAAGGCATTTATTCAGGGCAAGCTTTTCCGGGTTGTGCAAGAAAAGAGCCTTCCTTCCTCTCCCGGATGCTACCTTTTTCTCGACTCGTCCGGAAAAGTGATTTATGTCGGGAAGGCAAAGGACCTGAAAAAGCGGGTTTCCTCCTACTTTTCCGGCAGGGAAAAGGAGCCGAAAACCTCCGCATTGGTCTTGAGAATTGCCTCAATTGATTTCATTGCAACTAAAACCGAGTTCGAGGCTTTCCTCCTTGAGAACAACCTGATAAAAAAGCACCAGCCGAAATACAACATTTCCCTGAAGGACTCGAAGAGATACGCATATCTCCAGTTGACGAAAGAAAAGTTCCCGCGCCTGTTAGTCTCCCGAAAGCCGGAAGGCGTTCTTGGGGTCGATTATTTCGGCCCGTTCGTCTCAGGGACTGAGCGGGAGCGCGTCCTTTCGGCAGTGAGGAAAGCTTTCAGGATACGGACTTGCAAGCGCCTGCCGAAGCGGGAATGCATCCTCAAGGGGATGGGCCTCTGTGACGCGCCCTGCGTTGGCGGAATTTCCGAAAAAGGGTATTCGGAGGAAATCGGCCGCGCCCGCCAGGTCCTCTCGGGAAGGACTGGGAACGTTGAGGGAATTCTCTCTTCCGAGATTTCCGCCCTCTCCAAAAGAAGGGAATTCGAGCTCGCCCTTCGGAAGCGCGACCAACTGAGGGCGCTAAAGAATCTCTACGAGAAAAGGCTCCAGAACGTTGAAAAAGGTTTTTCCGGAGATTCCTTCGACGTTGTCGGTAGCGCGTCTTCAGGCGCGCGGGAGGTTGCAGTTGTCCTGAGTTTCTCCGGAGGGCTTCTCTTGGGAAAGAGCGATTACGAAATAACTCCCGGAGCCGGAGGAGTCCCCGAATTCATTGAGAGATACTATTCCTCGAACCCCGAAAAATTGCCCGGAAAAATATTCGTTCGGGAAAAATGCGGGCCCTCTCTTGGACGGAACCTCTCAAGGCTCTCCGGAAAGGCAGTTTCAATTGTGTCCGGGGGAAACCCTGAACTCCTCGAGCTTGCGGAGAAGAACGCTTCCCTCCTTTTGGAGGGGGGAAATCCCGCCCTCTCGGGCCTCCGAGACGCCCTTTCATTGGGTTCCCTTCCCGAGACAATCGAGTGCTTTGATATCTCGCATTTTGGAGGGGAGGGGACTGTCGGCTCAATGGTTTTTTTCAAAAGGGGCCTGCCCGAAAAATCCTCATACAGGCGGTTCAAAATACGCTCGCTTGGGGAGGGAAAAATCGACGATTTTGCATCAATTGGCGAGGTTGTCTTGAGGAGATACTCGCGCCTAGTCTCGGAAAATTCCCCCCTTCCCGACCTGATTGTAATTGACGGAGGGGCGGGCCAGCTCTCTTCCGCTAAAAAATCCCTCGAAACCCTTGGCCTCGACCTCCCGATAATTTCCCTTGCGAAAAGGGAGGAGGAAATACATTTGTCCGGGGGAAGAACCCTCTCCCTTCCCAGGAATTCTCCGGCACTTCAGCTCCTCCAGAGAATTCGGGACGAGGCCCACCGGTTCGCGATTTCCTACAACCGCCTCCTTGTCGGGAAGAAAAGGAAAACTAGTTAATGTCCGGGCCGGAATCTCCCCGGAAAGGGCTTTGGTGGCCTCCGAAGGTCTCGCGCTCTCCCTGATATTCGCTTTCCTAGGTATAATTGCGCTCACCCTTCTCACAACCCCCTTTTTCATATATGCGATAAAGAGGATTTTCGGGATAACGGGGCAAAAGTACAATTTCGAAGCGAGCCATCCCGGGGCCCACAAGGGAAGCGAATATTAGCGGAGTTTTCGTCCCAATTGTTTTAAAACCGTCTAATTGACTTCCAGGAAAGTGGCTTCTCCCGAGAAAAACGGCCCGGAAAGGAGACCGGAAGCAATTGCGGCAGTCCTTGTCCTAGATAGCGAAGGACGAGTCCTTCTCCGGGAGGAGACAATGAACTCTGGCGCGAAAAAATGGGTTGTTCCGGGAGGCCATGTCGAGTTCGGTGAGAAAATTGAAGATGCGGCTCTGCGGGAAATCAGGGAAGAATCCTCGCTTGAAGTGGCTCTCGGCAACCTCATTCTAATCCACGAGGCGGTTTATCCGGAATTCGGATACCATGCAATAATTTTCTTCTATTCCGGACAAGTTGTCTCAGGAACCCTCTCATCCGAGAGCGGGGCGCCAATGGGATTTTTCTCGCCTGAAGATGCGCTGAAGTTGGATCTTGTGATGAGCGCAAGGCGGGTGATTGGGGAATTCTTCCGGGAAAACGGGGGGCGAAAGAGTTGAAAGGGGCGCCTGCGAAGAAGTTCAGGCTAGTGGCGCCGTTCAAACCCAAAGGGAGCCAGCCATTGGCAATAAGGCACCTCCTCAAGGGGTTCTCAAAAAAAGAGCGTTTCCAGACGCTTCTAGGGGTGACCGGTTCGGGAAAGACTTTCACAATAGCGAACGTTATTTCCGAATTGAACCGGCCGGCAATTGTTATTGCCCATAACAAGACTCTTGCGGCGCAACTCTATAACGAGTTCAAGGAGTTCTTTCCGGACAATCGGGTCGAGTATTTCGTCTCATATTACGACTATTACCAGCCAGAATCCTACATTCCCCAGCGCGACCTCTATATTGAGAAAGACGCCCAGATAAACCCAAGGCTAGAGCAGCTCCGGCTCTCTGCGACAGCATCCCTCCTCTCGAGAAGGGACACCATAATTGTCGCATCAGTCTCCTGCATCTACGGCCTCGGCGACCCGAAGAACTTCCAGGCTCTCGGTTTCGAGGTCTCGGTTGGGGAAGCGTTCGGGAGGAAAAGGTTCCAAAGGCGCCTGATTGACTGCCAATATGCAAGGAACGACACTGAACTTTCTCCCGGGAGGTTCCGAGTGAAGGGCGACACAATTGACCTGATACCCGGATATGGCAAGTCAATTTTCAGAATAGAGTTTTTCGGAGACATAGTTGAGCGGATTTCGGAGATAGATGATGCTAGCGGAAAGGTTCTCTCTGAAATGAAATACTTGTTTGTTTATCCCGCAAAGCATTTCGTAATCCCTGAAACTGAAAAGCTCCGGGCAATCGAGTCAATAAGGAAAGAGCTGGAAACAGCCCTCCCGTCCCTGGGTGCCCTGGAAGCCCAGAGGCTAAAGCAGAGGACCCTATATGACATTGAAATGCTAAAGGAGACCGGCTATTGCAAGGGAATTGAGAATTATTCTAGGCATTTCGATGGGAGGCTTCCCGGTTCCGCCCCTTACACCCTTCTTGACTATTTCCCCGAGGATTTCCTGCTTTTCATTGACGAGAGCCACCAGACAATACCTCAATTGAACGGAATGTATAACGGGGACCGCTCCAGGAAAAAGGCGCTAATTGATTACGGCTTCCGGCTCCCTAGCGCGTTCGACAACCGGCCCCTGAAATTCCCCGAATTCGAGGAGAAGTTCATGCGCTCAGTTGTCTTCGTCTCAGCAACTCCCGGGGAATATGAGCTCCAGAAATCCGGAAAGGGAAATGTGGCCGAGCAGATTGTCCGGCCGACCGGCCTCCTCGACCCCCCTGTCTCAATAAGGAAGGCAAAAGGTCAGATAGAGGACGTCTCAAAAGAAATTGCCCTGACTGCAAAACGGGGCGAGCGCTCCCTTGTCACGACATTGACGAAGAGACTGGCGGAAGACCTCTCAGAATTCCTTTCGCAAAAGGGGATAAAGACCCGCTATCTGCATTCGGAAATAGAGACTCTTGAGCGGACCGAGATAATAAGGGAGCTACGCCTCGGAAAATTCGATTGCCTTGTCGGGATAAACCTCCTGAGGGAAGGCCTAGACATTCCGGAAGTGGGCTTCATAGGAATTCTTGACGCTGACAAGGAAGGGTTCCTTCGGGACGAGCGGAGCCTCATACAGACAATTGGGCGGGCGGCTCGAAACATTAATTCCAAGGTAATTCTTTACGCTGACAGGGAAACCGCATCAATCAAAAGGGCGCTCTCAGAAACAGAGAGAAGGCGGAGAATACAGGCGAATTACAATATCCTCCACAAAATAAGGCCCAAGACAATTGTAAAGCCAATAAGGGATTCGGATGTGCGAAGAATCAAGGATGTAAAGCACATCCCGAAAGCGGAAATACCTGGGATTATCAGTTCCCTTGAAAGCGATATGAATCTTGCGGCGGAAAGGCTAGAGTTCGAGGAGGCAATATCCCTCCGCGACAAGATTCTCGAGCTCAGGAAACGCCTCGGCTGAAGCCTCGGCTGAAGCCTCGGCTGAAGCCTCGGCTGAAGCCTCGGCTAAAGCCTCGGCCAACTCAGATTTTCCCGGGAAGGGGGAACCGCTCGCCTATGAAAACATTGAATTTTGTCCCGTCCCCCTCCTCATAGATTAGGCGCGCCCTCCTTTCCAGCAGTTCGGATATTTGGGCAACCTCTTTTGCGTTTATCTCCCCGGAGTAATGCCCTTTGGGAAGGACGAAGATTTCATCAGAATAGGGAAAATCGTCCTCTTCCGGGACCAGAAGGCCGTACTCGGGAGCGTTCATTCCGAGAGTTTTTGAGAAAATTTCCCTAGACCATTTCCGCTCAAAGCAGAACGCATAATCCGGGTCGAAGAGGACGAATGACCTCCCAGAGTTCTTGAGGTTCTCCGAAAGATAGCTCTCCACTGGATGGCTTCCGTACGAAAAATCCGAGAGTTCCCCGTATCTCATGTCCTCTTTCAGGAACGCGCCCACTGTTAGGAGGATTGCGACTCCGGAAATTGCTGCCAAGAACGGCCCGTTCTTCCTGAAAATCGAGAAAAGAACGACTGAGAAGAGGGGCGCAGTCGGTATCATGTGGCCGGGAACAACCCAGGCAACCGGCGCGAAAAGGAAAAGGATGCTTGCGAGCCAGGACAGGAAAAGACCCTTGGTTTCGCCCTTTGAAAGAAGGCCCCCTAAAATCACGGCCCCGAAAAGCGCGTAATAAACCGGCAGAAAACTTCCCTTGTAGGGGTATCCGTCGAAAGCGTGCAGGAAATATCCTCCTGAGACTATTGTGTAGAGCCTCTCAAGGAAATATGCGCGCATTGAGCCAAAGTCGACAATCCCGGAAAGGCCTCCGAAGGAAATGTTCCCGAACGCCGTCTGTATTCCGACCGCAATTGCCGAAACAGCGGAAATCCGCATAAATCCCTTGAGGGAAACCTTTCCTTGCCAGACTCCGTAGAAAACCAGGAACGGAATAAGGAAATAGAGGAAAATTAGCTTTGAGCATATTCCGACCCCGGCCACAATCCCGAGCAGTAAGGCGTTTCTGGTTATTGAGAATGCGAAAAGGAACATGCAGGCGAAGAAAGCCGCAATTAATTCTGGCCAGACTCCGAATGTCGCGTAATTGGAAACAAGGGGTAGGAAATACATTAGCAGGGAGGAGAAGAACGCCCACCTTCCCGGGAGCAGTTTCTCCCTAGTCGCGAAAATATAGAGGAAGATCGGGGCAATGGAAAAGAGCGCCGCAGTGACAATTCTTGCGTTTATTATCATTCCAAGATTTCCCGGGGAGAGGATTTCGGAGAAAATTGCGTATATGAAAATCGAGGTGTACCAGGTGTGGTGGATTGCCGGCGCTCTCGGAATTTCTCTCGCAAGCTCGCCATTTATCGCAACCCACGCCTCCTCAGACCAGTGGCCTGACGGGAGGAGAATTTCCCTTGAGACGAACGCGAGCGCTAGGAGGAAGAGAGCGAGGAAATGGAGGTTTTTCGAGTCGGATGCTTTCCAAATAGCTTTCAGGGCATTTTCGGCAAATGAGCCAGGCCTTCTCCCGGGAGACTTGCGAAAAAAGTTCGCATACACGCCCCGGATACTCATATTTCAACGCGTCTCCCAAAGAGAAAGATTATTGCCGTCCCGAGTATTGCCGCAAAAAGCAGAATTTCAGGGGGAGTTGGGAAAGCCCCATACACTCCCGCCGTCCGAAGGGCGCCTGAGAAAACCGCGAGAGGGAGCCTTGTCGAAACCGCTTTCAAGCCCTCTGGAAGGAATTCAAACGAAGTCAGTCCGCCTGAAAGGAACAGGGATGGAATTGAGAACCCGACAACTGAGAGGAGCGCGCTCGACTCGTCGTTCGAGAGGAAGCCTATAACAATCCCGAAAAGGGAGAACACAAAAGAGCAGAAGAGCGCAATTGCCAGGAACGCGGGGAGATTCCGTATCTCGAGCGAGAAGAACAGAGCGCCGAAAACTGCCATAATGACTGTCTGGACAAGCCCGAGGAAGCCAAAGACCGCCAATTTCGGAGCCAAAAGGCTTGTCGCTCCCTTTCCGGACAGGCTTGCCCGGAGAAGCGTTCCCGCCTTTCTCTCAAAAAGAATTGAATTGGCCGATATCAGCATAATGTTGAACATTAGGACAAGCGCAACAATTGCAGGGAAGACGTAGGAAAATCCCCTGGAGCCGAAAACCTCGCTTTTTTCAAGTCCGAGCGGGCTTATCACAGTCTCAGGCTCCCTTTCAGAAATCCTCCCTATTGTCCCTTTAGCGTCGGAGAGTTTCGGGAAAATCTTCTCAATCTCTCCTTGCGTGTTTCTGAAGAGACTTTCCGCTTCCGAGAGTTCGGTCAGAGCGTTCTCCCGCTCCTCTGAAAAGAGGGAAAGCGCCCCTTTCATTTCCAAGAGAGCCTCCTTTGCGCTAGAGAGCTTTCTCAAGGCGTCCTCTATCCCTTCCTGCGCATCCTTCCCTTGGGCTGAAGCGTTCGCGAGGTCGCTCCCGAGAACTGTCAGGTTATCAGAAATCCTCGATATTTTCCCGCGCATCTCCTCCTCCCGCTCGACCCGCTCCTCTAGGGGGGAGACTATCTCCTCTCCGAATGAAATATTCGGGCAGGTGATTGCAAGGCAGGCGGGGTTCTTTGGGGAGAAGAATTCCTTGAACGGCAAAATAGCCCTTAGGATTTCCTTCGAGCCGTTTATGTCCTCCTCGAGGAGGAGGTCGGCATCCTCAAGGAGAGCCATTGATTCCCAAAGAGTCCTGTTCGCGGAAGATATTTTTTCGGAAATTCCCTGGGCAGTGGAATTCGCGGCAATTAGGCTAAGCCTCTGGGACTCGAGAAAGCCCTCCATTTCAGCGACTTTTCCTTGCATTTCCCCGACAGTTGCGTTTCCGAGCTTCCGTTTGGCCTCAGAGATCTTCTCCAAAAGACCCGAGAGGCGCCCCCTTGCCTGGATTAGCTCAAGGTCCGCGATTTCAAGCTCAATTCCGATTTTTCCAAGGCCTTCCCAGGCGCCCGATATGAATGACTGGGAAATGTTTTCGGATATTTCCCTAGTTATCCCGGAGGAATACGCAAGGACAATTCCGGAGACATCCTCCTTTGAGTTGTCGTACAGTATTCTGACTTTCTCCCCTGCGCCCTCTGAAATCCTTTCTTCAATCCCCTCTGGGACAATTATTACCGCTGAAAGCAGTCCTGATGCTAGGTCTTTCGCGCCCTCGTCAGGGCAGGCGAGGGAGCTAGAGAACTTTACGAGAAAAGGGCCTTTTGAGAGAGAAGTGTAATACGCCCTGCCTATTGACGAATTCTCATCAGCGCAGATCCCGATGGAGATTCCGGAGGCCGATTTCTCGTTGAAAACGTTTCCGAGTATTGCGACAGTGAGGAGAGGAACTAGGAATATCAGGAGGAGGGCGTTTCTCGAGCGGAGGAAATACAGGAGCTCTTTTCTAATTCCTGCGAGCAATTTTCAGGAACACCCCCTCCAGGTTCTTTTCCCCGTGTTTTTTCATCAGCCTCTTCGGGCTCTCGGGAACCGCAAGTTTTCCGTTCAGAAGAATTGACACCTTGTCGAAATCCTCCGCTTCGTTCAAGTGATGGGTGACAATCAAAAGGGATTTTCCCCGTTTCCGGAGGGCGCGAAAAAGGTCAAGTATTTCCCCTTTGCTTATTGGGTCGAGGCCGACCGTCGGCTCGTCAAGAATGAGAAGCCTCTCCTCTCCCGAGAGCCCGACAAGTATTGAGAGCTTTTTCTTCTGGCCCCCGGACATTTTCCCGGAGATTTTTTCCGGGTCAAGCCCGAAGAGCTCCTTGTCCGGTCTCTTTCCATAGAGTGCCGAGAAATATTCAAGGTTCTCTTTTACAGTCATGTACGGATAGAAGGAATCCGCCTGAGGGACATAGCCTATTTTTCCCTTCCTCTCGACAGTTCCTGAATCGGGGGAAATTATCCCGAGAAGAACCCGGACAAGGGTTGATTTTCCGCCCCCAGAGGGCCCGATTATCCCGACAATTTCCCCGGAACGAATGGAGAGTGAGAGGTCTGAGAGTATTCTCCTTTTGCCAAAGGATTTGGAAATCCCCCGGGCGGATAGGACTGCCCCTTTTTCAGCCAAGATGGCTGTTTCCCGCTTTTTCCGGTTTAAAAAAAGGAGGGGTTTTATGAAATGTTAACGCGGCCTTACAGTGTCCCTGTTTCCTTTTTTACTGGGGGTGTGGGGCTTTGGCGGTTTCGGAGGATGCTTCGGAGTCCAATTCGGATTTTGCTTGCTTTTCGGAGGGCTTTTTGTATTCGGCCCTCCGGGCTGATGCCCTCCTTGTGCCATTTCATAAGAAATTGAGGGCTCAAACTGTCCGACAGGCTCCCCATACCGCATAAGATCAGCAATTTCAGAAAGGTATGAAATTGCCTTCCTGGAAATTTCCAGTCCAATTCCATCTTCACTTCCTTGCGGTTGGTAAGGGAAAAGGGGCGCCTTTTCCGTCTGTACATATCCGGAGTAGGATGTTTGTGCGTATGACATTAAGAACAACCTAATGTCCTTTTCCTTTATAAATTTAACCACTTTTGAGGGACATTATTGTTCAATTAGAACTTGAAAATCAACTTTTTCCTCCATTTTCCCATAAACCAAACCCCTTTTACTCCCAGATTCCCTCCAAATCTCCAATGCCAAAATCGCAAATCCCCCTATACTCCCACATTGACAAGCCAAAGGCCTCGCACAAAGTTCTCGGAAAAATCCTTCCGCCCATCTTCTCTTTGGCATATGACCTTGACACATATTCTGCGTCCCAGGTTCCGGCGGGCCCGCTTGTTGTTGCAACCGGCCCCCATGAAACCGCAATTGATGTCGGATATGCCCTTTTCAACCCGGCGCTCTCGGATAGGACGAACGATTCGGCAATTGTTGTGAAGGAGACTCTCCAGGAGCACCCGATCCTTAGGCTCTTCCAGCAGATTCCGGCATACCGGGAAAAGGCGGAAGAAGGGGTTGCAAAGGAAAAGGATCTCTACTATCTCAGCCCCCAGGAGTGCGAGCTTTTGGGAATCCCTTTCACCGGAAAGGAGACTCTAAACGCCCAAAACAGGCCCGCTCTCCTGAGATCGAACACGTTCAAGCCGGTAAAGGACTGGCTTTCCTCGGGGAAAACCGTTTTGGTTTCAGTTGAAGGGACAAGGTTCCCCAAATATCCGGAAGGAGCGCTCGAAAACGCGGATTTGGAGGCTTACCAACGAATCGGAATATCCGACCCACGCCTGGACCTCTCCCCCTTCTTTGAGGGCCCAATTGGGTTTGCCCGCTCTGGGAAAGCAAGAATTCTCCCAGTATATACCCAAGCAATTCCCGGAAAAGGGGGTTTCGGGCGAAAAAAACTTGCAGTTTATTCGGGGCATCCGTTTGAGCCGGGAAAGGACAAGGAGAAGGACATTGCCCAAGTCCGCTACCAGCTCCTTTCCCTCCAGGCCGGGCTTTTTCAGGACGGGACTTTTCCAGATTACAGTTCGTTCAAGGGATTTTTCAATTCTGCATGGGAGAAGAGGACGGGCGAGCTTTCCTCCGGTTCGCCCCTCCTCCCCCTCCCCCCTTTCCCTGAAGCCCTCGCCTCCTACAAAGGGTTTGGATAGAATGCGAACAATTTTATAATTGAACGCCCTCCAATTTTTCCGACAATGTCCTTTGTTGCCGATTTGGTTCTTCTCGTTCTTGCCTTGGTTGCCCTCGCTTTTTTCAGCGAATGGGTTGTCCGGAGCGGGATAAGGATTTCAAGGCTCCTTGGAATCGGGGAGCTGACAATAGGATTCATCCTGATATCGGTCCTCACAAGCCTTCCTGAGCTAATGGTTGCCGTGACTTCGGCCGCGAGCGGGACTTTTGCTCTCTCGGTCGGAAACGTTTTCGGCGCAAACGTTGTTGACATTGCCCTCGTCCTCGGGCTCTCCTTCTATCTCTACCCGAAAGGCTTCAGGAACAGAGGAGCGGTAAAAAAGCTCTCAACAGCCCTCCTGTTATCCTCCGCAATAACAATAATATTCCTCCTTTTCGGTTCAGTCGGCCGAATTGCCGGATTCTTCCTGATAGGCGCGTTTTTCGCTTTCTGCTACTTCCTTTTCAAGGAAAAAGTGAAAGTCAACGAAACTGAAGCGGTGTATTCCTCAGACAAGCGAACCGTAATATCGAGAATATCCCGCCTACACCTTGGGGAGGGGGCGATTTTCTCAGGGGGCCATGTGCGAAAGAAGGAGCGAACAATTGCGCTCTCCTTCCTCAGCCTCCTTGCCGGAGTTTTTCTAGTTGTCCTCTCCTCAAGCATTGTTGTCCGGTCGGCCTCCTCCCTTGGGGCAAAGGCGGGAATCTCTCCCGCACTGATAGGGGCCCTTGTTCTGGCTCTCGGGACAACCCTTCCCGAGTTCTCAATCGGGCTCTCCGCTTTCCGGCAGGGACATATTG
>Ga0209835_1001253_pt1 | contig 14541 bp, 13 predicted proteins | sample LakKivwa52mmetaG_FD_184138 | JGI IMG/M metagenome (GOLD analysis project Ga0209835, IMG submission 184138) | Anoxic lake water microbial communities from Lake Kivu, Rwanda to study Microbial Dark Matter (Phase II) - Lake Kivu water 52m metaG... | ecosystem: Environmental > Aquatic > Freshwater >...
AGCAAATCGCCTACAAAGAGATAGTCAGGCAAGGTACTATGCCGGTATCTGAAAAGATATCAGAAACAGTTTTCAGTCTTCCCATGAGCCCGTATCTGACTGTTGATGATCAGGATCATGTGATCGCTGTATTGAAAAGAAATGTTAAGGTAATCTGATTTCGAGTCATGACATGCTCGGATTCAGATAGAAATTAGTTTATTTAAAAACCTTTTTAAATTGCTATTTTAAAAATAATTAGTGACTAAAATTCCATCACATACACAGTCAATCCCAACACTTCTCAAGCGTCTCTGGCTCCATATAACCCCTCGTCGTCGCGGTCAGTTTGGCTTGTTGCTGATTTTGATGATTGTCGCATCATTCGCTGAAATTATCAGTATAGGCGCAGTTATTCCGTTTCTTGCCGTGCTGACTGCTCCGGAAAGAATTTTTCAGCTGCCCATAGCTCAGCCGGTTATTACGTTTCTTGGATTAACTTCTCCCAGCCAACTTCTGCTGCCGCTAACCATTACCTTCGGTATTGCGGCTATATTCTCTGGCGCTGTCAGGCTATTTCTGCTTTGGGCAAGTACGCGTCTTTCTTATGCAACGGGAGCCGATCTCAGCATCAGTATCTATCGACGCACACTTTATCAGCCATATTCGGTTCATGTCGCGCGCAACAGCAGCGAAATCATCAGTGGCATCACAAACAAAACTGGTGTAGTTATAGCTTCTCTTACAAACGGCCTGAATTTTATCAGCTCAGCTATTATTTTGCTGGCTATTCTTATCACGCTTATCTCGGTAGATCCGGTTATTGCATTAGCTGCTTTTGGTGGTTTTGGTTTACTCTATGGGTTGATTATCAAAGTGACCCGCAAAAACCTCTTGGCTAATAGTCAGCGCATCTCTCTTGAGCAAACACGAGTTATTAAATCCTTGCAGGAAGGATTGGGTGGCATACGCGATGTTCTTATCGACGGCAGTCAGGCTATTTATTGTCAGATCTACCGCAATTCTGATTTGCCAATGCGTCGAGCGCAGGGAAATAATCTATTTGTCAGCAGTAGTCCCCGTTATGCGCTGGAAGCATTGGGTATGATGTTGATAGCTGTTCTGGCCTACGTCCTTGCTCGACAGCCTGACGGTATAGCAAGAGCCATTCCTGTTCTTGGTGCGCTTGCACTTGGAGCGCAACGGATGTTGCCGATTTTGCAGCAGGCTTACGGCTCATGGTCAAGCATTCAGGGTTACCGGGCATCATTAAAGGATGCTCTTGAATTGCTCGATCAACCTCTACCGGACTATGTTGACAAGGCACCAGCCAAGCCACTACCTTTCAGGGAACAGATTCTGTTGAGAAGTCTTTCATTCCGATATACATCACAAACGCCCTGGGTGCTCAAAAATCTTAACCTTTCAATAGTGAAAGGCAGTCGAATTGGCTTTATTGGCATGACTGGCAGCGGAAAGAGTACGTTGCTCGATATTGTTATGGGGCTACTTTCGCCCACTGACGGAACACTGAAAGTTGATGGTCAGTTAATAGATGCAGGAAATAATAGGGCATGGCAGGCTCATATAGCGCACGTCCCTCAAGCAATATATCTTGCCGACAGCACCATTGAAGAGAATATCGCTTTCGGTATTCCAAAAGAAAAAATCGACCATAATCGGGTGAAACAAGCTGCTCAACAAGCACAGATAGCCGATATCATTGAAACATGGCCGAAGAAATACCAGACCTACGTCGGCGAACGCGGTATTCGCCTCTCCGGTGGCCAGCGTCAGCGCATCGGCATCGCCCGCGCACTCTATAAACAGGCCGACGTGATCATCTTTGACGAAGCAACCAGTGCCCTCGATAATGAGACCGAACAAGCAGTTATGCAAGCGATTGAATGCCTCGGCAATGATCTCACGGTACTTATTATAGCCCATCGCTTAACAACGTTAAAAAACTGTACGCAGATAGTGGAGTTGGCAGATGGGGGAATCAAACGGATAGGAAGCTATGAAGAAATTGTTTCAAAAGAGAAAAAAAATGGTAAAGAATTTCAACTTGCTCATAACGTTCATCCTGACACGTAATTATTCGCACATAACATTGTCTTGATGCACAGAAATCTTGCTAACAAGCAATTTCGCCATCAAGCTAACCAGCCTCCTCCCAAAAATGAAAGCCGTAATTCTCGCTGGCGGTCTCGGCACTCGCATATCCGAAGAGACCCACTTAAAGCCAAAGCCAATGATCGAGGTCGGAGGCCGTCCGATCCTCTGGCATATCATGAAACTCTATTCCTTTCATGGCGTTAACGACTTCATCATCTGCTGCGGCTACAAAGGTTATCTCATCAAGGAGTACTTTGCCAACTACTTCCTGCACATGTCTGATGTCACATTTGACATGCAGACCAACGAAATGAAGGTACACTGTCGCAAGGCTGAACCCTGGAAAGTGACATTGGTAGATACCGGCGAAAATACCCTGACCGGAGGAAGACTCAAGCGGGTTCAGGAGTACCTCAATAATGAAGAGGCGTTCTGTTTCACCTATGGAGACGGAGTGAGTGATATCGATATCACAGCACTGATTGCATTTCATCAGAATCATGGCAAAAAAGCGACAGTAACCGCAGTACAGCCCCCCGGTCGTTATGGCGCGTTGGACCTCAATGTAAATCAGGTAACCGGTTTTACAGAGAAGCCAAAAGGTGATGGCGGCAAGATTAATGGCGGTTTTTTTGTTCTCTCACCCTCTTGCCTCGACCATATCGCAGGTGACCAGACCAGCTGGGAAGGTGGCCCGCTTTCTATTCTTGCGGGAGAAGGGGAACTCATGGCTTACGAGCATGAAGGATTCTGGCAACCAATGGATACGCTTCGTGACAAAAACCTATTAGAAGATCTTTGGAACACCCGTAAAGCTCCCTGGAAAAAATGGTGATTGAGCGACAGTTCTGGAAAGGGAAACGGGTATTCCTTACCGGCCACACCGGCTTCAAAGGTGGTTGGCTGGCACTCTGGCTTTCAGATATGGGGGCTCAAGTGCACGGTTATGCATTGCAGCCGCCAACAGAGCCAAACTTCTTCTCGGCTGCAGGATTGCATGCGAGGCTGGCATCTCATACGATTGCCGATATCAGACAACCTGAGGCTATACTGGCGGCAATGGAGATGGCTCAACCCCAACTGGTCTTTCACCTTGCAGCTCAACCGCTTGTCCGTTACTCATATGAAGTGCCGGTTGATACCTATACCACCAATGTCATTGGAACCATTCATCTTCTCGAAACTGTCAGGCGATGCACATCGGTAAAAACCGTGGTCAATGTCACAACCGATAAATGCTACGAGAACCGCGAGTGGCTCTGGCCCTACAGAGAGAACGAGTCTCTTGGGGGTTATGATCCCTATTCCAGTAGCAAGGCATGTTCTGAAATTGTGACCGCAGCATGGCGACGATCATATTTAAGTGGCTCAGGCATCCATGTGGCAAGCGCCCGAGCCGGAAATGTCATCGGAGGCGGTGATTGGGCCGCAGACAGGCTAGTTCCCGACTTCCTGCGTGCGCTCGATGCAGGGCAGCAGCTGAATATTCGTTCACCAAAAGCCACACGACCATGGCAGCATGTGCTGGAGCCGCTTTCAGGTTACCTTCTTCTTGCACAAGCCCTGTACAATCATGGTGAGGAATATGCCGAGGCATGGAACTTCGGCCCGGATGAAAGGGATGCGCGACCAGTTCAATGGATAGCCGACTATCTTTGTGAGCAGGTAGATGGAGCTTCCTGGGTGTGTGATACGGCTATACAACTGCATGAAGCAGGTGCACTCAAACTCGACAGCTCGAAAGCCAAGGGCAGGCTGCAATGGCATCCTCGCTGGAATCTTGAACAGGCTCTTTCCATGACGCTTTTCTGGCACAAGGCATGGCATAAAAAAAGTGATATGGCCGCGTTCACGATTGAGCAGATTCGTGCTTACGAAGAAGAGGTGAGTAACGCATGACATCCCGTTTTGAAATTACGGACACCCCGCTTGACGGGCTCAAGCTTCTGGAACGGAAACCTATAGGCGACAACAGAGGCTATCTCGAACGCCTTTTCTGCGATTCTGAACTTGCTGCAATTTTGGGGAACAGAACGATCCGCCAGATCAATCGCACCATGACCACAAAAAAAGGGACGGTGCGTGGTTTACATTTCCAACACCCCCCGCACGCAGAAACAAAATTCGTAACCTGTCTGAAAGGTGAAGTGTATGATGTCGCCGTCGATCTTCGTGCAGGCTCACCAACCTTTCTTCAATGGCATGCCGAGCTTCTGAGTGAAGGAAACCGGAAGACATTCGTCCTTCCCGAAGGATTCGCCCATGGATTCCAGACCATGAGCAACGACTGTGAACTGCTTTATTTGCATACGGAAGCCTATTGCCGTGAATCTGAAGCCGGCCTGCATGCGCTTGATGCTTCTCTTTCTATCACCTGGCCGTTATCGGTTACCGAACAATCAATACGAGATCAGCAACATCCCATGATTACATCTTCTTTTAAAGGGGTGGCAGTATGAAGTGTCGCCATTGCAACGCTGAACTGACCTTAACCTTCATTGACCTTGGAAGCGCCCCGCCCTCAAATGCCTACCTTACGGCTGATAAACGGCAGCAGCCCGAAACCTGGTACCCGCTCCGGGTGCTGGTGTGTGAATCGTGCTGGCTGGTGCAGACCGAGGATTTTGCACGATTCGATGAACTGTTCGATGCCGACTACGCTTACTTCAGCGGATTTTCATCTTCATGGCTAAAACACAGCAGGCAATATGTTGAATCAATGGTTGAGCGTTTCGGGCTGGACTGGCAAAGTCATGTGATGGAGATTGCCGCAAATGACGGATATCTTTTACAATATGTCAAGGAGGCAGGAATTCCCTGCACCGGCATTGAGCCCACGGCAAGCACGGCGGCGTCAGCAAGAGCTAAAGGTATCGAAATTATCGAAGAGTTCTTTGGGGAACAACTGGGGGGGCAACTTGCCCAGAAGGGTAAACAAGCGGACTTGATTGCCGCAAACAATGTACTGGCCCATGTGCCAGACATCAACGATTTCGTGAAAGGCTTCACGGCAGCCCTTAAACCCGAAGGCGTCGCAACATTCGAGTTTCCACATCTGCTTAACCTGATCGTTAAAGTACAGTTCGATACCATCTATCATGAGCATTTCTCGTATCTCTCGTTGTCGGCTGTTCAGCGTATATTCGAATCGAACGGTTTGAGCATTTTCGATGTAGAGGAGATCCCGACCCATGGTGGAAGCCTCAGGGTTTTTACTCAACGTTCGGATACGGGCATCCATGCCGTTCATGATCGAGTCAGAATGTTACTTGAAAGAGAAGAGATTGCCGGACTGACAACGCGATCGGGATATGATGGTTTTCAGCAAAAAGCTGAAAAGATCAAGGATGACCTGCTGACTTTTCTTATCGATTTGAAAAGACAAGGAAAATCTGTAGGGGCTTATGGCGCAGCAGCAAAAGGCAACACCCTGATGAACTTTGCTGGTATCCGACATGATCTTATTCAGTTTGTTGTCGATCGTAATCCGGCAAAACAGGGCAAGTTCATGCCGGGAAGTCGTATCCCGATTGTGGATGAAGCAAAGCTGACAGCAGATAAGCCGGATTATGTGATTATTTTACCGTGGAATCTCAAGGATGAGGTGACGGAACAATTGGCTTATATACAGGAGTGGGGCGGGAAATTTGTTACTGCTGTGCCAAGATTGGAGGTTGTATGAAAGAGCGCATTCTCTATACCAAGCCATCCATTACCGAACATGAAGTCGCATATGCAACGGATGCCGCAAGAAGTGGATGGGGAGATCAGTGCTACGCATATATCAACCGGTTCGAACATGCGTTCAAAGAGCATCTGGATGTCAAGTATGCCATTGCAACATCGAGTTGCACGGGTGCTTTGCATATGGGTATGGCTGCGCTTGGTATCGGCCCGGGAGACGAAGTCATTATGGCCGATACGAACTGGATTGCAACAGCGGCCCCCATCGTTCATCTTGGTGCCAAACCGGTGTTTGTAGATATTTTGCCTGATAGCTGGTGCATTGATCCTGAGCTTGCTGAGACAGCCATTACGCCTCGAACAAAGGCCATTATTGCTGTTCATCTTTATGGAAATCTTTGCGATATGGACAGGCTGCTTGCAATCGGTGAAAAATACAGCATCCCGATTATTGAGGATGCTGCCGAGGCAATCGGTTCTGTTTACCACGGAAAACGGGCTGGTTCCATGGGCGCATTTGGCTCATTCTCGTTTCATGGCACTAAAACTATTACTACAGGTGAGGGAGGGATGTTCGTGACGAATGATCCTGACCTTTACGAGAAGGTTCTGACTTTGAGTAACCATGGACGGGCAAAAGGGCAAACGAAACAATTCTGGCCGGATATGGTTGGTTTCAAGTACAAGATGTCGAACATTCAGGCGGCCATTGGTTGTGCTCAGTTGGAACGAATTGAAGAGTTGACAAGACGCAAGCGAGAAATATTCAACTATTATCGTGATCGGCTAGCTCATCTTCCCGGTGCTTCTATCAATCCAGAACCGGTAGGCGTCGTTAATGGTGCCTGGATGCCGACTGTTGTTTTTAAATCTGAAACTGGGGTAACCAGGAAACAGTTACAAGCTGCTTTCAAAGCTGAGAATATTGACGCCCGAGTATTCTTTCATCCGTTATCAAGTTTGCCAATGTTTGATGCAAATACGAGCAATCGTATCGCTTTTGATATTCCAGGACGGGCAATCAATCTGCCAAGTTATCATGACTTGACTGATGCAGAGCAAGATCGTGTGATTGCAGTAGTAAAAAAATTGATCATTTATTAACCGATTGCAGTCAAAAAGCAAATGAACGACTCAAGATCTCCTGCGAAAGTAATGATTGCTGGTATTGGCGGAGCTTCCCTTGGTACGGAGATATGTAAGTGTTTATCTCTTGCTGGCAAGTATGAAGTTTACGGATGCGATATTTCACCAACAGCATACGGCCTCTATGATGATGGGTTTGTTTGCACTTATCGTATAAACCGTGACAACTATGTTTCCGAAGTATTGGAGGTATGTCGTCTTTCAGGTGCCAAGTGGCTTATTCCTGGAGGTGAGCAACCAAATTCATTGCTTGGAGCTGCGTCGGAATTCTTTTCAAGCAAGGGTATTCGCGTCGTGACCAATGATGCCGCTATTGTCGGTCTGTTCTCAGACAAGGAGGCTACATTTAACAAACTTTTGGAATGCGGCATACCAATACCAAAGACAACAGAATTGACAAATGCGGCAGATGTAGATACGGTTGGCTTGCCATGTATTGTTAAACCTGCTACGGGTTCGGGTGGTAGCACATCGGTTTTTTTTGCAGTTACAGTTGATGAAGCATTGATTTACGCTGATTTCATACGCCGAAATGGCAGTGTTCCAATTGCGCAGGAATATGTGAGTGATGAAGAGGGTGAGTTTACCATTGGCGTTTTGTCTCTGCCTAATGGTCAATTAGCTGGCTCGATTGCTTTACGCCGCGTGTTGGACGCAAAACTATCAGTCGCATACAGGGGGCGTGGAGGATTAGTATCAAGTGGATATTCACAAGGATATATAGATCTTTTTCCCGATTTATGTTTACAGGCAGAGAATATTGCTACTGTCATTCAAAGCAAAGGACCTATAAACATTCAGGGCCGTGTTCGTAATGGTCTCTTCATGCCATTTGAGATCAATCCGCGATTTTCAGCTTCTACCTACCTTCGTGCGCTTGCTGGTTTTAATGAAATTGATATGCTTCTCGGCTATTTGATCTCAGGAGATGTTCCAAAATCTAGGCCGATCAAGCCTGGCTGGTATTTGCGGAGTTTAACTGAAAAATTTGTAGCCAACGAGGAGTTGAAATGACCATTCGCTGGATAACGCCCATGCTTGGTACTGGCCCAGCCTTACTCGTTCGTCAAGAAGCCGATTTGAATATTATTGATGTTCGCGATCTGGTGGATAAGGGCGGGAACAGAGCTGAAACAGTACGTCAGAAAATAGAAGAGGGTTGCAACTCATTACGAAACGGGAAAAAAACCGTTGTTTGTTGTGACTATGGAATATCCCGAAGTAATGCGATTGCAGTAGGAATTCTTGCTGTGTATGAGTCAATTCCCTTTGAAATAGCGGTACGCCGTGTGCTCGAAGCCACGGGAGAGAAGGAAATTAAAATTGCTCCATTGCAAGCTGTTCGTAATGCATTGGGAGAAGATAAAAAAAAGAGTACTTCTCAAGCACATCGCATTCTGATAACAGGAGGCAGTGGGTTTCTTGGAAAATCCATCCATCAACGCCTTAAGATTGAATATGAAGTTGTCGCGCCTCTCCGAAGCGAGCTTGATCTTAGTTTAGGAAGTACACAACTTGATCTTATTGTTGGAGAGAGAGATATTGATGTTGTTATTCATCTTGCTAATCCCCGAGTCTATACTTCGAATATCGCGCTTGGTGATACGCTGACTATGTTGCGCAACGTGCTGGATGTATGTATAGCCAGGGATATCAAGCTGATTTACTTATCAGGCTGGGAAGTATATTCTGGATATCGTTCCAGCCACCTCATAGCTGATGAGTCAACACCATTGCTTCCCAAAGGCCCTTATGCTGAGACAAAATACTTATGCGAATTGTTGATTGAGCACTGCCGCCGGACTCAGGGATTAAGGTGTACGATACTTCGTTCCAGTCCGGTTTATGGGGTTTCAAGCGATAAGCCAAAATTCATTTATAATTTTATTGACAAGATAAAACAGTCAAGGAGTGTTGTTACTCACCGTTATAAGAATGGGTTGCCAGCACTTGACTTGCTGTATGTAGATGATCTTGTAACGGCAGTTTCGAAGACTCTTGGGAGTGAGTTTTCTGGAAATATGAATATTGGAACATCTATACTTACCAGTACTTTCATGGTAGCAGAAATTTTACAGAGTCTACTTGAAACGCAAAATGAAATACATTCAACACTGATTGATAGTGATACTGCTTGTATAGCTATGGATGCTTGTGAAGCAGAGAGAGTACTTGATTGGAGGCCCACTATTAGTATTGGTGAAGGCTTTAAACTCATTTTATCAAACTTAAGAACTGACAAAGGAGATTAGAACTTGACTGCTAATAACGAAAAAGAACTACAGGAATCATTTTCATGGGCTAGGTCTCAGGTGTTCAGCAGCTATAACCAAGTCCTTGGTTATTACCAAGCGCAAGCTTGCCTTGAGCACGCACGTGGACAAAGCTTACTGGATATGCCGTGTGGTGATGGAGCTTTAACTTCAATGCTCGCACCCTCATTTTCAAGAGTTGTGGGCATTGATGCATCAAGTAAACACTTGGAAATGGCAAAAATATGTTTACCTGAAATCGAGTTTCATGAAGCCTTGATTGAGGATTTTGACACTACTGAACGGTTCTCCACTATTACTATGCTCAATATTCTTGAGCATGTTATTGATCCTGTAGGGATTTTAAAAAAAGCAGCCAGTTTATTAGATGATGATGGCGTTCTTTTAGTACATGTCCCAAATGCTTATGCAGTAAATAGACGGTTGGCTGTTTTGATGGGAACTTTAACCGAGTGCGAAGAGCTGTCCCCGTTTGATATTCAGATAGTAGGGCATCGACGTTCGTATTCTATCTCGACACTATGTGCGGAGATAGAGACTGCCGGATTACAGGTTGCCCAGACAGGTGGGGTGTTTTACAAATCAATGTCGACAGCACAAATGGATTGGTTTCTCGAGAACGGTCTTTGGAAGATGGCGGTTTCGGTTGGGGTCGTGTAGGTGGTGAACAAAAAGATTGGAAAGCTGAATTTTGTCGTGCATCCTACGAGTTGGGCAAACAACAGCCAGAAGACTGTAATATCATTTATGCCTGCGTAACAAAATAACAAGTTAAACCTCTCTGGGATGTATTCTCCAAAGCTTTGCTTGCGTAAACGAATCGATAAAAAATAAACTCATACCCCGTAGCTTTGCTGCTGGGTAATTGATTCTAATCGGGACAAAGGGTAATCGTGATGATTTACAATTAAATAATTAATATCAAGAAATTCGAATGAGCCAAACACAAAATTTTAAAAAAGAGGTTTCTGAAAACATTCGGCAACTAAGTGAAGATCGTGATGTTCATGCGTTATCGAGAATTTGGTCGCGCGAAACCAATCAGCATAAATACACCTACAATTTTAGCTGGCTTGGTCGCCCTATCATTCAGTACCCTCAAGACATGGTGGCCATGCAGGAGCTCATCTGGCAGATCAAGCCGGACTTGATCATTGAAACCGGTATTGCCCATGGTGGGTCACTGATTCTTAATGCATCGATGCTTGCATTGCTGGATATGTGTGACGCAATTGAAAATGGTGAAATGATTGATCCGAGGCGATCAAAACGCAAAGTGCTCGGCATTGATATTGATATTCGTTCCCACAATCGTGAAGCCATCGAAGTCCATCCAATGGCATCACGGATTCAGATGATAGAAGGTTCAAGCATTGCTCTTGAGATTATTGAACAGGTTAAAAGCATAGCTGCTGACTACAAGCGTATTTTGGTTAGCCTTGACAGCAACCATACGCACGATCATGTTCTTGCTGAACTGCAGGCATACGCTACTCTTACAAGTGTTGGGAGCTACTGTATCGTATTCGACACTATCATTGAGGACATGCCCGCAGACATGTTCCCCGATCGTCCATGGGGCCCAGGTAACAACCCTAAAACCGCAGTCTGGGAATACCTCAAAACCCATCCTGAATTCGAGATCGACAAAAGTATTCAGCACAAACTACTTATTACTGTCGCTCCGGATGGGTTTCTGAAGCGTATAGGATAGACGTTTCAAATAACATTAAGAATTTACTTTTAAATATATAAACTGAGCGATTGAGAATAAAAAAAGCCTTCACCTGTTGGTGTAAAGTGTTATATTATAATGGGTAAACGCAAAATTACCATTGCAATAAACACAACCCAACAGGTGGAAGGCTCTATGCGAAAAGATAAGCGGATAGAGCGTAAAAAAGAACCACAAATCAGCGCTATCCTGCCAATCGATGAGCAGTTGACTGGCAGAGCAGGATTGAGTGTCTTTGCCCTGTATGTGCGTAATATAGCGCTCGTTCCGATTATAGTGCGTCTGTTCGGTTCGATGCGTAAGAACAACAAAGGCTTGGCAATCACCGAGCTGTTTGTCCAGATCATAAGCTTCTTCATGGTTGGCACCAGTCGCCATATCACTTGGTTTGACCACCTGGCCGCTGATGGCAGCTATGCCGGACTCCTGGGTACCGGAAGGCTGGCTTCGTCGCATGCGATCAAACGGTTTTTTTGCAGTTTTGAGTTCTGTCGGGTTTTTCTGTTCCGGAGGTTGCTGCAAGAGGTGTTCGTCTGGCGATTAAAGCAGAGCAAGCCATCGATCATCGTTCTGGGCCTTGATACGACAGTACTGGACAACGACGATGCGGAGAAACGACATGGAGTGGAACCCACCTATAAAAAGGTCAAGGGATTTCAGCCGTTGCAGTTGACGTGTGGCAGGTTTGTGGCCGATGCGGAATTCCGTGGCGGCAGCAAGCACTCGAATCATGGGGACACTGCCGATGAAATACTCAATCATGTGGTCAAGAGAATCCGCACAGAATATCAGCAGGAAGTCCCGATCATCGTGCGCATGGATGCCGGTTTTTACGATGATGGCCTCTTCAAGACCTGTGAACGGCTGAAGATTGGCTATACCTGCGGCGGGAAACTCTACAACAACGTGCTCAATGAGGCAACCGATGCCGTTGATTGGCAGAGCTTCAGGAAAGGTGACGACAAAAGAAAAAGCTGGATGTTCACGGACCTGCGCTGCAGGCAAAAGAACTGGTAGAAAGAGCGTCGGACAATCTTCAGTACCCTCTGGGAAGATGATGGACAGTACGTGCTTGAAGGCATGTGCCGGGATATGGTCATCATTACCAATCTCGGTATGGGAGAACCTATTGATGCGCAACTCAAAGCCATCAAAGAGGACACGTGGCTTGAAGCCGAAACCATCCTCGCCCTCTACCATGACCGAGGTACTGATGAACTGACCAACCGTGCCCAGAAGAGCTTTGGCCATGAACAATTGCCGTTCAAACGCTTCAATGCAAATGCTGCTTGGTACTTTATGATGCTGCTGAGTCATAACCTGTGCGAAGCCTTCAAAGAAGATGTCACCGAAACAATCATTCCGGTGTCGGTCTATGCCGGTACATTCCGTCGTCAGTTCATCGATACGGCCGGAAAGTTGGTGCGTCATGCCGGTAAGCTGGTCATGAAAGTGCCAAGGGCAGACTTTTTTCGGTTACAGTTCGATCGGCTTTTTGAAACATGCCAAGTTGGCTTGCCGAAACTCTGTTAAACCCCCTCAGGGCCAAGAAAAACACCCGATATTGATGGGATTAGTGCGTCCAGTCGGAGACAAAACGCGTTCTGACTGGTAATTTTGACCTTGAAAACCGCTCATGCTGACTGTCGGAGATCTTCAGGGGATGATCACTGCTCTCGGAAGGTAGTGAAAATGGGCCACTATGCGCTATCTGCCCGATTTACGCCATCAAATGCAGCCGCTCTGGTGCAAATCGCTCAGTTTAGGAAATAATAAGAATATTTCTGAATGCAATGATATCAATCAATACTGTCCAACTATAAGTCAAATAAATTCGACTGGTTACAGGGACAGGTATTCTTAATCGTGCCGGCATAGTTCGTAACTAATTGTTGTTGAAAGAATTTCCTGAATATGCTGTTTATTATTCTGCCGAATCCTCTTATTTTCCTGAGTTGTGCCACTTTTTAAAAATCCGCGGGTGCCAGAAATTAAGTCATTATTTTATTATCGATTAGCATTTTCTGATTTCCGGGTTTTCGCACTAATGGTATCTTGCATCCATGCGCGGAGACTTGACAATCAGAACCGTTCGGACCAAGTCTGGAGCGACTGCCGTCCAGGTAGTCCAGAACAAAGGGAAGCAACGTTCTTTCCTCAAGCATATCGGCAGTGCTCATACCGAGCAAGAGCTCGAGTTGCTGATGGCCGAGGCCCGACAATACGCTGAAACCCATTGCCGGCAGCCAAACCTCTTTGCAGAAACTCCAGCACCCCCGCCGCCACCATTATCGTTTCAGGACGCTTTTGCTCGCTCCACACTTGTCGGCGTCACTCATCAGTTTGCCCGCAGGGTCCTCTTGGCCTGCGCCCGGAAATGCGGCCTTGGCAACCTGCCCGAGCTGTATCTGGACCTGGCGCTCATGCGCATCATCGAACCAGCCTCGAAGCTGATGACGCTGGAGCTTCTCGAATCGCATTTCAATGTCCAGTATTCCAGAAGAACGCTCCATCGCATGTTGCCGAAGCTTCTTGAGCATCAAGCGGCGATTGAGAGCGCAGCGATTCAAACCGCCCGTGACGACATGCAGGAGAAGTTCAGCCTGGTGCTGTACGATGTCACCACACTGTACTTTGAGTCTTTCAAAGAATACAACTTTCAGAAGCCCGGCTTCTCGAAGGACAACAAACCGATGCAGCCGCAGATCGTCATCGGCCTGATCACCACCCGATCAGGGTTCCCGGTCATGCACGAGGTATTTGAAGGCAACACCTTCGAAGGCCATACGATGCTGGCCATCCTGAAGCGATTCCAGGAACGGGTCGGCAAAACCAAACCGGTGATCATAGCCGATGCGGCGATGCTCTCGAAAACCAACATGCAAGAGTTGGAGAAGGAAGGGTACTGCTACATCGTTGGAGCCCGTTTGGCAAACACTGCAGCGGGCTTCATCGACCAGATCGACCGGAAACTGCCCCGTACCGACAAGGCCGTGAGGCGTTTCGACTATGGACACGCTGTCGAGAATGCTGCCATGATTTGTGAGTTCTCCGATGCCCGGTACAAGAAAGACAAGCGAGAGTTCGACAAGCAGGTCAAGCGGGCGCTTGTCCTGCTTGAAAAAAATGAGCCTGGCCGGAGAGCAAAATTCGTCAAGAAGTCCAAAGAGAAAGACAAGCCGTTCATGTTCGATACGGCGCTTCAGGCCAAGACCGAGAAACTGCTCGGCGTCAAGGGCTTTGTCACGAACATTCCTGAAGAAACGATGTCAAGCGCGGATGTGATCTCATACTATCGCGATCTCTGGCATGTGGAACAAGCATTCCGCATGAGCAAGTCAGACCTGCAGGCAAGACCGATCTTCCATCGCACTCAAGACTCCATCAGGGGCCATATGTTCATCTGCTTCATGGGCTTGATGATGGGCAAATACTTGGAGATCAATACGAGGCGATCGCTACGGCAGCTCAGGAAAGAGCTCTTGAATCTCTATGGGATATATTCCCCGAAGCTCTGCTTCGTAAAAGAATAAAAGTGTAATAATTGAGCACATATTTTCATAAAAGTCATAATGTATCTGTACTAATCTATCATTTTGTGTGTCC
>Ga0209835_1001258_pt1 | contig 14490 bp, 6 predicted proteins | sample LakKivwa52mmetaG_FD_184138 | JGI IMG/M metagenome (GOLD analysis project Ga0209835, IMG submission 184138) | Anoxic lake water microbial communities from Lake Kivu, Rwanda to study Microbial Dark Matter (Phase II) - Lake Kivu water 52m metaG... | ecosystem: Environmental > Aquatic > Freshwater >...
TTCTTGTTGCTCCGGCATTTCTGCAAATTCCTGAAAGTAAAACCACATTTTTACCCAATTACAGGGCGCACAATTATGGCGTGGGAGGCCTCACAGCCATTCTAATACTTTCACGCAACGTTGATGTCAGGTTAGAAAATTATCTCTTTCAACCCTACCAGCAAATCCTCAGGGATGCTGACAATCAACCTTTTTATGGCGAGAAATTTGTCAAAAGGTACTTCATGGGGTCAGCAGCAGTGGTTTATCAAACTTTCCTGGGGCCAATAAGTTTTTCGGTAAACTATTTCGACAACCCGGAAAACAAAGTATTTTTTGCATTAAACATTGGTTACCTGATCTTTAACAAAAGAGCGCTTTATTAAACTTCAACCTTATGCGTTTACATATCACATTCATTTTCTGCTGTTTGCTAATGCATGGTTACAACCAGGGAGTAATCGAATCCCCTAAATCACATGATGTTTATTTTCGGAATCTGGGAGAAATTTGTTTTACTTTCGAGCTGGAGGATAACGAGTTACTCCAGAAATTGTCGAAAATCATCTCCATTGATAACGTTAACGGCAACAGGGTTTTTGCCTATGCCAATCAAAGGGAATTTGAGGCTTTTCTTGATTTTGACATTTCTTATAATGTTGTTCCGCACACCACAGAGATTCCGGTGGAAATTACCATGCTGGAAAAAGGGGATCTGCAGGAGACTACCAACTGGAATTTTTATCCGACCTACGAAGCATACATCAGCATGATGAACCAGTTTGCGGCAGATTACCCAACACTGTGCTCAGTTTTTAGTATCGGTACATCCGTTCAGGGAAGGCAATTAATGATGGCCAGGATTTCCAAAAATGTGAATGTAAGGGAGCCAGAACCGCAGTTTCTGTACACCGGAACCATGCATGGCGATGAGCTGGCAGGCTATAATTTTCTGTTACGGTTAATTGATTATCTGCTAAGCAATTACGGAACCGATCCAAAGGCTACCTACCTTCTCGACAATGTGGAAATCTGGATCAATCCGCTGGCAAACCCTGATGGAACCTACAAAGGCGGCAACCACACAGTAAACAGTTCGACGAGATTTAATGCCAACAATATTGACCTGAACAGAAATTTCCCCGATCCGCAGGATGGCCCGCACCCCGATGGAAATGCCTGGCAGCCCGAAACGGTGGCTTTTATGCAACTGGCTGAGAATAATTATTTTGTGATGTCAGCCAATACTCACGGTGGCGTTGAGGTGATGAATTATCCCTGGGACACCTGGCCACGACTGACAGCCGATAACAACTGGTGGATTTACGTTTGCCGGGAATATGTGGATACCGTGCATCTTTATTCGCCATCCACCTATATGACTTATCTTAACAATGGAATTACCAATGGTTATGCCTGGTACAGAATAACCGGCGGCCGGCAGGACTATATGAACTATTTTCATAATTGCCGAGAATTAACCATGGAACTTTCCAATGTAAAAAGGCTGGCCACATCAAACCTGGAAGCTTACTGGAACTACAACTACCGGTCGCTGCTTAACTACATAAAGCAGGTAACTTACGGTGTGGCCGGTACGGTGACAGATCTTAACACAGGAGAACCTGTGGAAGCACAGATTACCATCAACGGCCACGACAAGGACAATTCGTTTGTTTTTACCGAAAGCAGCCATGGTTTTTATCAGCGTCTGCTTGAAGCCGGAACCTATAACCTGACTTTCAGCGCCCCTGGTTACGAGCCGGTGACCATTGATGGAGTGGTTGTGCAACGGTACCAGAAGACCACCCTGAACGTTCAATTGGATGCAGGACCCCTCAACCCTCAGATAAATGCAGGTTCCACAATTATCCCAACCGGTTCGTCGGTCAGCTTCACCGATAACTCGGGAGGCAAACCCACTTCCTGGTTTTGGGAATTCCAGGGTGGTCAGCCCGGGTCATCCAATCTAAAAAACCCAACGCCAATCAGTTACGCTACCCCTGGCAGCTTCGATGTGAAGCTTACCATCACCAACAGTCAGGGACAGCAGGTTACAAAAATCTTTGAAGATTTTATCCGGGTCTCTCCTGCCGAATTAATGGGAAATAAAACAATAACCACATGTAATTCATTATTTTACGATACGGGTGGCGCCAATGGAAATTACAGCAACAACCAGACATTCACGATAACTTTTTTACCAGGAATTACGGGGTCCAAATTATCTGTCAGATTTCTGGAATTTGGACTGGAAGCGAGCACCAACTGCGTTTATGATTGGCTGAAAATTTTCAATGGCATCAACACCTCCGCTCCATTGCTTGGAACCTGGTGCGGAACTAATTCCCCGGGAACCTTAACAGCCAGCAATGCATCAGGCGCATTGACTTTTCAATTTAAGTCCGATAATTCTGGAATCTCTTTCGGATGGAAGGCCCTGATTTCGTGTATTGTAAACCAGGAAATTACCATCAATGAAGGCTGGACAGGAATCTCAGCCAATACCACTCCACAAAACACTGATTTTTATACAGTTATCCAGCAGATTGCTCCCCATGTGATCTACATTGAGGGAAATGACGGCGTTTATTATCCTTCAAATAATATCAATACCATGTCAGCCTGGAATTCACGAAGAGGATACCTTGTTAAATCCGGGTCATCAGCTCTTTTATCTATCCAGGGAACCCCCGTATTAAATAAAACCATCACCTTGCAACAAGGGTGGAATCTGCTGCATGTTCCAACCCGTTCGCCGATCAGCACTAACAGCCTGGCTCAATTGCTTGACCCGGATCAACTGGTCATCCGCGAAGTTGCAGGTGTCGGGGTTTTCTGGCCCGGAATGGGTGTTCAATCGCTAACACATCTGCTTCCTGGCAAGTCATATTTCATCCGGACTAACGAGCCGGTAGAATTTATTTTCCCTGACGAGTAAAATATGAGATTTTAATTTTTTCTTTGCACACGGAAGTGATTGCAGCCGGTTGATAAACATTTTACAGGGGGAAATTATGCGTACAATACTTATCATCATTCTCTTTTGTGGAGTTCAGAGCTCCTTTGCCCAGTCGGATATTGATGTTGTTTTGATGAAATCCGGCGAGCGGATGGAGTGCACAATTCAATCCATACAGGGCGACACTCTGGTAATCACCAGGTTTTCAGGCAAATCGCAGGTCACTGATTCACTGGCAGTTTCAGAGATTGCGGTTTATATTGTAAACAACCACTACACGACTCCTGCCGAAGATCTGATTAAAGCAACAGGGCATTTTTACACCGGAACTGCGCTAATGGTGGGAGGTGGTATAGTAGCCGTAATGGCGATGAACAATGGCAACAAGAACCTGGCGGTTGCAGGCACGGCGATAGGGATTTTTGGCTCTGTTTTTTTATTTTCGGGCTTTTCGAAGATGCATCAGGCTGCGAAAAAGATGAACAAAATACAGCTGCATAACGACCGGATTATATACAAGTTATAAAAACCTCGGATCAGTTAGCCTGAAAAGTCATCCCAGATCAAAATTTCTTTTTTTCTAAATTCCTTACCCCTTAACCGGCACAAGCTACACCGGAAAACTACCACGGTATTTTCCTGCCTGAACATTTGCAGTTGCTAAAACATTGCTGTATCACACTTTTTGATTTCCTTTGTAAGAAAAGCAATTGCCGGACATCATCCTGCATAACACTCAATATCAGTATCATATAAAAATTCCTGCAACCCACTAACTTCAAAATAAAGATGAGATCAATCACTACACTCTTCATGGCAGCAATACTCATTTGGTCAATCTTTGGCTGCAAAACTGGCACGAAATCAATACCGATGAGCGACCCGGCTCAGTTTGACGGCTGGGTATCAGGGTTTACATCGGGTGTGATATCATCAGAAAGTGTAGTTCAGATTTTCCTTGCTAAGTCCATCGAAGGCTACCAGCCGGGAACTGAATTGCCAGCCGGGGTACTCACTTTTATTCCTGCAATGCCCGGAACTGCCGTGGTGGAAGATCGCTTCACGATCTCATTTAAACCCGGTAAGCCTTTCAGGCAGGGGTTTAAGTATGTGGCAAGCCTTGACCTGGCAAAACTTATGGAAGCACCTGCTGATTTGAAACGCTTCAATTTTGGGTTTGAAGTCATCCCGCAGGATTTTACCGTTTTCGAAGGCCGGCTCATAAGCGAATCAGCGGATATGGCAACATCTTACCGGTACGAAGGCAGAATGGTTACTGCCGATGTGATGTCCGCGGAAGATGCCGGGAAATTACTTGAGGCATCAATGGCAGGCAAAAAATTGGATGTCATCATTGAGAGCGAAGGGTTGAAGAAATTTACTTACGTCATCAGCGGAATTGAGCGACAAGCCAGTGCATTCACTATGACTGTGAGTTGGCGGGGCAGCCCGGTGGGTGTGGACAAGAAGGGGAATTTTGAGGTTAAAATCCCATCAATCAATGAGTTCTTACTCCTTAGCCACCAGGTGAACCAGACCGACCAGTCGCTGCAGCTGGTGTTTTCTGACCCGCTTGACGGTAGCCAGCAAATTACCGGTTTAATCCGGTTTATTAACTTCGATGATGTAAGAATTGCAAGAAACGGGGCCGTTGTAACCCTTTTCCCCAACCAGCGATTATCTGGCGAACAACCAGTTACGGTAGAAGGTTCGCTTAGAAGTTCTTCGGGAAAAATGCTGGGCGAGCCTGTTACACTGTTAGTGGCGATGGAAACCCTGATGCCGCAGGTGGAGATCATAGGCAAAGGGAGCATCATGCCGGATTCAAAAGGACTAATCCTTCCATTCAGAGCGGTAGGATTGCGCGCAGTGGATGTTGCTGTTTATAAAATTTTTGCTGACAATGTGAAGCAATATTTTCAGGATAACACTATGATGAGCGGCTGGAATCTGCGATACACCGGAAGACCCGTATTTATCCAAACTGTCAGGCTCGACAAAGGCAGCGATGTAGATCTTAGCAGGTGGAACGGATTTTCAGTTGATCTTACAGAGATGGCGCGCAAAGACCCACAGGCCATTTACCAGGTAAAGATATCTTTTAAAAGAAGCTACGCCTGGTTTGATTGTAATGGCCAAATGAGTTCAACGGACGAAATCGGGCAAAGTGAAATCAGCAGCGCCGAAATGGATTACTTCGACGGAAATTCATATTGGTTTAACGACTGGCCCGAAAACTGGAAATGGACCGAAAGAGATGACCCATGTTCTGAATCCTACTACATCAGCGAACGGTTTCCCACCCGAAACATCCTTGCCAGCAACATCGGTATTATAGCCAAATCGGCCGACAATTTGAAATTTTCAGTCACAGTCACTGACCTCATCACTGCCAATCCTATTGGCGGAGCGCAGGTGGAATTTTTTAATTTTCAACAGCAGAAAATCGGCGAAATACTTACCAATTCCAACGGTATGGCTGAGATTTCGCTGGAAAACACACCTTACCTGATTTCTGCTTCTTACAACAAGCAAAGAACCTGGCTACGGAGCGACAATGGCTCCTCGCTTTCGCTCAGCAACTTTGATGTGGCCGGCAGAGAGACTCAAAAAGGGATTAAAGGATTTATCTTTGGTGAGCGCGGTGTCTGGAGGCCTGGCGATACGCTTTTCCTGACTTTTGTGATGGATGACGTGTTGAATAAATTACCCAAAAACCACCCTGTGCTATTCGAGCTTTTCGATGCTAAAGGGACTTTGGTACAAAAACAAATTAAAAATGAAGGTGTTGACAACTTCTACACTTTTAAAGTGCCAACCAAAACTGAAGCCCCCACAGGAAACTGGCGGGCAAAAGTAAGCGTGGGAGGAGCTGAATTTGAGCAACGCATTAAGGTTGAAAATGTAAAACCTAACCGGCTGAAGATGGAATTGTCTTTCAAAGATGAGGTGCTGTTTTCGCGCAATGCAGATCAATCAGGCCTTCTGAAATCTTCGTGGCTTCACGGATCACCCGCAACAGGGCTGAAAGCTCAGGTTAATCTGAAGCTGTTTTCTACAAATTACCTATTCAAAGGTTTTGAAAAATATACATTTACCGACCCTACCAAAAGCTACTTTCCGACAGAAAAAATTCTATTTGAGGGAGCCCTCGATGCCAAAGGAGAAGCAAACGTGGAAATAAAACAGGAGACCAATCCCTGGGCGCCCGGAATGCTAAAAGCCATCTTCACAACCCGGGTATTTGAGCGTGGTGGCGACTTCAGCACCGAAGTATTCGAGATGCCGTTTTCCCCCTTTCAAACCTTCACAGGGCTGCAGATCTCTGGTGCAACCGACCGGTTCAGCGCGCTCGAAACCGACGAAGATCATACGATTAATGTGGCTACGCTCGACTATAGCGGTAAACCAGTTTCTTACCAAAATCTCGAACTCAGGATTTATAAACTCTCGTGGCGCTGGTGGTGGGGTGCCGACAGCGATAACCTGGCCGGTTGGGTAAGCGGGCAAGGGTCGGAACTGATCGAGCAAAGGAGTTTTTCCACCATCAATGGTAAAGCACAACTCCAATTCAGGGTAGATTATCCCGACTGGGGGCAGTACTTTATCCAGGTACTCGACCCGGCTGGCGGCCATTCGTCAGGCATGATCGTTTTCCTTGACTGGCCGTCGTCCTACAGCAGATCCAACCGACAAAACCCGTCCGCGGCCACAATGCTCTCGTTTTCAGCAGATAAAGAAAAGTACGCTACTGGCGACAAGGCAAAAATTACCTTTCCTGGTTCAGACGGGTCACGGGCGTTCATTTCCCTCGAAACCGGAAATAAAATCCTGAAAAAGTGGTGGTTTGATTGTAAAAATGACGAAAACTCCTTCGATATAGCTATTGATGCTGATATGGCGCCCAACTTTTATGTTTATATCACATTGATCCAACCCCACGAGCGCACCGCCAATGACCTGCCCATGAGAATGTACGGCGTAATTCCGGTAATGGTTGAAGACCCGCTGACAGTGCTGTCGCCGGTAATAAAAACACCGGAAAGCATCCGCCCGGAAAGCAGTTATCAAATCAAAATATCGGAGAAAAACAAGCGAGCCATGACTTACACACTGGCCATAGTGGACGAAGGGCTTCTGGGGCTGACACGCTTCAAAACTCCCAACCCCTGGCAAACTTTTTATGCCCGTGAAGCACTGGGAGTGAAAACCTGGGATATGTTTGACGACGTGCTCGGCGCTTATTCCGGGCAATTGCAGAAAATTCTCGCTATCGGTGGCGACGACGAACTGGCCAGAGCCGGCGAACGAAAAGCCAACAGGTTTAAGCCCGTTGTAACATTTGCCGGACCTTTCACACTAAAAGCCGGTCAGGAAGGCGTGCATGAACTTGCAATGCCCAACTACATCGGCGAGGTGAGGGTGATGGTAATTGCCGGAAAGGATGGCGCCTGGGGTGCAGCCGATAAAAAAGTGCCGGTCAAACAGCCACTGATGATTCTTCCTGCGCTGCCACGCACACTGAGTCCAGGTGAAGAGGTTTCGCTGCCGGTAAGTGTTTTTGTAACAGACAAAACGATCCGAAATGTTACACTCACTTATAAAACCGATGGCCCTCTGAAACCTTCCGGAAGCGCTACGCAACAAATCAATTTTTCGGAAACAGGTGAAAAGATGGCCTGGTTCAACCTGGTTGCCGGTGAAACTGCAGGGGTCGGTAAAATCACGGTTGAAGCTGGTTCAGGAAATGAAACGGCAACTACTACGCTGGAAATCAACATTCAACATCCAAATCCCTACACTACTGTTTCAGAAAATCACATGATCCCGGAAGGCGCCAAACAAACCATCAACATCCCGGCGCATGGCATCAAGGGAACCAACACATCTATGGTGACAGTCTCCGGCTTGCCTTCGTTTGATCTGGAAAAAAGTCTTCAATACCTCATTCAATATCCTTACGGGTGCCTGGAGCAGGTGGTATCAGCCGGTTTTGCACAACTCTCACTCATTGACATTATGCAACTAAGCAGCGATCAAAAGGCAAAAACCGACAGGAACATCCGGGCTGCTATTCGTTCGCTGCAGGCTTTCAGGATGGGGGGCGGACAATTGTCTTACTGGCCTGGAGGCAACCATGTATCAGACTGGAGTTCAGTTTACGCCGGCCATTTCCTTTTGATGGCAGAACAAAAAGGCTATCTTATTCCCACCGATCTTAAAAATTCACTACTTGAGGAACAATCCCGTCAGGCGTTGCATTTCGACCTGTCAAAAAATCCTGCAGACTTGTCAGCTTTACACACGCAGGCTTACCGGCTCTATATGCTGGCGCTGGCCGGAAAACCGGTTTTCAGCGCGATCAACCGGCTGCGGGAGATTACCGGTCTGACTAAAGAGGCAGCCTGGAGGCTGGCAGCAACCTACACGCTCGCTGGCAGACCCGAAGTGGCTGAGAAACTTGCAGAGCAAGCCGCAAATTTGAAAAATCATACTTTGGATGTAACTGATGAAACCTTTGGTTCTTCCCTCCGCGACCAGTCGTTGATACTCGAAACTTTGGTGCTGATGAACCGAAAGCAAGCCGCATTTGATCTGCTTTCAGGAATGGCAGCAGAATACCGTGCTGAAAGCGCTTCTACCCAAACCACCGCTTTTTGTATTTACGCGCTGGCTCGTTATGCAAAATCCACCGGCAGCAGTAATCAGCTGAAATTCAGCATTACAGCAAATGGGAACAGAGAGAATATTATTTCAGAGCAGCCGACAGTAAATTTGGATCTGGGTAAAACCACCGGTGGCTCCATCACCATCGAAAATACCGGTAAAGGGGATATCTTCGCCTGTTTAGCCACGGTTGGTCAGCCTGGGTATGGGGAGGAAATAACAACAACTTCCCATCTTTCAATGCAGGTAAAGTACCTGACAGTGGATGGTAAGACTCTCGATATCAATAGCATAAAACAGGGAATTGACTTCACTGCCGAGATCTCGGTTACCAATCCGGGTGTAATGGGAAATTACCGGAACCTGGCTCTGAGTTTTGGCGTGCCCTCGGGATGGGAAATCCTTAACAAAAGGATCAATGATGTTCCTGATGTAATTATCGAAAGCACTTACCAATACAGGGATATTCGCGACAACCGGGTGGATACATTCTTTGACCTTGCTGCCGGCGAAACCGCTACCTATCGCATCGAGCTCAATGCCTCCTACAGCGGTCGTTTTTACCTGCCCGCTGTAAAATGCGAAGCTATGTACGACCGGGGAGTATCTGCCACCGAAAAAGGCCGGTGGGTGGAGGTGTCAAAATAAGCTGTTTCGCTGAATTGATTGAGAATCTTAACTTTGCGATGCTATTAAACAAAATCTAAATGCAATGAAAAAAACTACTTTCCTGATCGTGCTTTTAGCAATGAGTTCTCTCGCTCAGGCACAAGTGCATAGGGTTGCTAAATCTGGCAGCCTGGAAACTGTTGAAATCGCTGAACCCTACGCAGGTAAAGCCGGTTATGAGTTTCAAATGGATATGATCAATGGCCATTACAGCATGGAGCGCGCGCTTGATTATGACTCGCTCAACATGACTTTTCTCGGCAATTGGCCAATGGGCGTCAGCTATTCGCTTATCTATTCCGGTGTTGACAATATTTTCATGCTTGGCACGGGTGGCGGAGTGATGGTGCTGGATGTTACCGATCCGGCCAACCCGCTGACAATTTCGGTGATAAAAAGCCGTTCCCTGGTTGATTGTGCCACCTACGATCCTGAGAAACAGAGGCTCTATCTGGGCGCCTATTTTTCAGGAGTAGAAATCTGGGATTTATCCGATATTCAAAATCCTTCGAGGCTCGCACGGATTCCTACAAACAGCTACCCCAGAGGTGGAATTTATGCCGAAGGCGATTTGCTTTATGTAATGTCGGTGGCCGACGGAATCTACATATATGATCTCGCTGACCTGTCAAATATCCCCATGATTGGCCACTATCCTATCCCCTCCTCCACTCTGATCTGGAATTCAGCAAAATACGGCAACCTGATGTTTTGTGCCGCCAACAACAACTGCCGCATCGTTGATGTTGGCGATCCATCAAATACGTATCTGGCAGGTGCAATACCCGGAGTCTCAACCGGAGTTTATGCCACTGAAGGGAAACTTTATCAGGTTTCCTACAATTATGGTTTGAAAATCTGGAACGTTTCCAATCCGGCTTCACCACAATTATTAGGGCAGATCGCCATCAACGGATACCCGGTAAAGGTTGTAGTGCAGGGGAACTACGCATTCGTAGCAAGCAGTACAACCAATCCCGGAGGTGGCCTGCGGATAATTGATGTATCAGATCCAACAAACCCTCAGGAGGTCTCATCATACCCAGGGTATGCTGATTTTGTGGCTGTCAATGAAACATTTGCAATGATTTCAGGAGGCAGCAAATCTGAAATTCTCGACATCAACAATATCGTTTCACCTCAATTGGCAGGTAGTGTTTTGCTACCGGGGTGGGTAAATAATTTATGTGTAAAAGATAACCTTGGCTTCACAGGCAGCAACGGTTTCAGGGTTTTTGACCTGGCCGACAAATCCAACCCCGTTCAGATCGGTTATCATGAAACCCAGGGTGATCTGGTAGCTGTTTCGGGCAACCTGGCTGTGTACATCCCCAAAAGCATGGGCGCATCCAACCCGGTGAATGTGATGGATATTACCGACCCAACCAATCCATCAAAGCGCGGACATTATATGTCACCGGTAATGACCTACGACATCAACATCAAAAATCATTATGCCTTCATTGCCTGTTGGTGGGATGGTTTCAGGGTAGTTGATTTCTCCAATCCTGATAATCCAACCCTCAAAGCTCACAAACTCGGTTGGTACACCGGAGCAGTGCCGGGGGTGGACTATTGCTTTGCCCAGGCGCTCGACATCGAAGGTAATTTCCTCTATGTAATTGATTACATGCCATTTGAAGATCAGGACACCAGGGGAATTTACATTTTCGATATTTCAAACCCGGAAAATCCGGTGTTCATCAAGCGCTTTGCAGAGATTAATTCAAAATGCAATGATATTTCGGTGGAAGGAAATTACGCCTATCTTGCTGACGGGCTGGGCGGTGTGGAGGTTGTGAATGTGGCTGACCCCAACAACCCCTTTATAGCAGGCTATGTTTACACTCCCGACGGATCTACAGCCATCGAAGCCAAGGGTAACTATGCTTACGTAGCCAACTATATTCTGGGTGGTGTGCAAATGGTGGATATCTCATTTCCGGCCAATCCCTTAATTTCAGGCTATTACAAACCTTCTGGCGTATTTGCGCTCGGCGTCTCCGTTCAGGGTTCGCATGTTTACATCGCTGATGGCATTGCAGGCTTCCAGGTGTATGATAATCTGATAATTACCGGTAACCATGAACCTGCCAAAGCAGATCAGGGCATTATCGAAGTTCATCCAAATCCTGCTTCAGCTAATGCCTTCATAGATTTCCAAACAGCAAGCCGCAACTATTGTAAACTCTCACTTTTCGATAATACCGGGCGTGAGGTGAAAGTGGTTTTCGAAGGCTGGCTTGATGCCGGAAATCAAAAATTTGAATTGAGAAGAGATAACCTCAATGCCGGAATTTACCTGGTTAACCTGAAGTTGGATAAACGGATTGAAACTCAAAAACTGCTTATTATGGATTGACTTTTCCAAAGACCAGCAGATTTTTCCATCAACTATCTGAGTCCATTACGTTTGAATTAACCGAAAACTGAAACTTGATGGCCATTAGCTTGTTTATTGGTCAGAGCGTCAGTAAAAATCCTAATTTTGGCTCCTGAATCAAAAAACCTAACCTAATTTGCCATGAAAAAGCTTTTCGTTTTGGCCATTGTACTTTTCCTGACCAACCTGAATTATGCTCAAAATCCTGGTTTTGTGCAGGCTCAACTTTCCTACATCACCTTCTATTCCCCAGCCGACGGGCCATACATCGAAACTTACCTTTCGGTGGTTGGTGGCAGCATTGTTTGGGTGAAAAACGAAGCTGGTAATTACCAGGGCAAGATCGAAGTCACCATGATTTTTAAAAATGGTGAAGAAATTACTGCTTTTGACAAATATGAGCTATCCAGCCCGGCTGTGAAGGACTCGGCAGACCGGTTCGTCACCTTCCTTGATCAGCAGCGGTTTTTGTTACCCCGCGGGGATTATAATTTTGAGATCATGCTGAAAGATTTGAACAGCGATTCAGCCCCATTCAGCGCTTCACAAACCATCACCATTCAACATCCCGAAGATGCCGTAACAATATCTGGCATTCAACTTCTCGAATCGTTTACGAAAACCGACAATCCCTCTATTCTGACAAAAAATGGTTACGATCTTGTGCCATACGTTTACAATTTCATCCCGCAGGAGGTCAGCACACTAAGCTTTTATGCAGAAATTTACAATACTGATAAAGTATTTGGCGAGGCAGAGGGATACTTACTCAGCCATTACATTCAAACCTATGAGTCTAAAAGAACTCTGGAAAAGTTTTCCAGTTTTCGCCGCGAGAAAAGTGCCCCGGTCAATATTCTTCTGACCAATTATAACATCACAGAATTACCATCGGGTAATTACAATCTTGTTGTTGAAGTCCGCAACAAGGAAAACCTTCTGGTGACCAGTCAAAAATTGTTTTTCCAGCGCAGCAATCCGGGATTAAAAGTGGACTATCCGGCTTATTCCGGGATTTCCCTCGAAGGATCGTTTGCAAGCCAGATTAATAGCAGAGACACTTTAATGGAGTATATCAGATACCTTACACCAATAGCTTCTGATATCGAAAACAAATTCATCAAACACCAGATCGAAAACCAGAACGCTGATATTGTATTAATGCAGCGGTTTTTCCTCAATTTCTGGCTCGAGCGTAATGAATTAAATCCTGAATTGGCCTGGCGAAATTACCTCGCCAATGTGCAACTGGTCAACGAACAGTTTGGCGCGCCGGGAAACAAGGGTAAAAAAGGTTATCAGACCGATATGGGTTATGTTTATCTGAAGTACGGCCCGCCAAACACCATCACCGACCGCCCCTACGATGCCGGTACCTCCGGAATGACCATCAACCCCGGTGGCAGCGAGGCTGCGGATATGGGTTCAGTGCCCTATCAAATCTGGCATTATTACACACTCAACGGATACCGTGACCGAAAATTTGTATTCGCCAACAAGCACCTTGCTTTGTTCGATTATCAGTTAATTCACTCCAACATGCCCGGCGAGGTGCAGAACGAAAACTGGCAGGCTGAGCTGCACCTCCGGTTTAATCCCGGTGGTACGATGCCCGACAGCGACAAATACAAAGGCAGATCCGGAGATTACTACAATAACCCGAGATAAAACCCGAATACCGGTAAGCATGCTAACATGTTAATTTTGTGTTAGATGCGTTAGATTGCCACATATATTTATTCCAAAAAACATTCAAAGACCGGCAAAGAAGGCACAAAAGAATTATTTTTACCGCTCAATGAAAATCGCTATTGTCATACTCAACTGGAACGGTAAAAAATATCTTGGCACCTTCCTTCCAAAAGTTCTGGAAACAGCCGGGGATGCTGATGTTTGGGTAGTTGATAATAATTCCGCTGATGGTTCAGTGGATTTTTTAAAGCAAAATTATCCAGGTGTAAATATAATCTCATTCACCGAGAATTATGGCTTTGCCCGTGGTTACAACCTGGCAATCAAACAGATAGAAGCCGATTATTATATCCTGTTAAATACCGATATCGAAGTTACGGAAAACTGGATCAGCCCGATAATTGAACTGATGGAGGACGATCCTCTGATTGCAGCCTGCCAGCCGAAGATTTTATCCTACAACCAGCGTCATTTGTTCGAATATGCCGGAGCAGCCGGAGGTTTCATTGATCGCTACGGCTACCCTTTCTGCCGTGGACGCCTGTTTCAATCCATCGAAGAGGATCACGGGCAATATAATGACTCTACTGAGATTTTCTGGGCTACGGGAGCCTGTCTGTTTGTCAGGGCAAAACTATATCGCGAAGCCGGTGGATTTGATGACGATTTTTTTGCCCACATGGAAGAAATTGACCTTTGCTGGAGGCTTAAACACCTGGGGTACAAAATCATGTTCTGCGGACAATCTACCGTTTACCACATAGGTGGCGGTACGCTGGATAAATCCTCACCCCATAAAACCTATCTTAACATCCGCAACAACAGCACTTTACTTTACAAAAATCTCCCTACCGACCAGTTGATCCCTGTGTTTGTCGCTAGGTTTTTCCTCGATATTATGGCTTCGCTGAAGTTTCTGATTGACGGTGGTTTCAGGCATTTTGTGGCAGTATCGAGGGCGCACCTGGGATTTTATTTCTCATACAAGAAAAATCGCGTCAAAAGAAGCCTTATCAAGCACCAGCGGGTATCTAAAATTTACAAAGGCAACATAGCTCTGGATCACTTCCTTTGGGGAAAAAGAAGTTTTAATAGTCTGAATATCAACAAATTTACAGAGATATTTAAAATATGAACT